>Ga0208426_1000015_pt1 | contig 48371 bp, 37 predicted proteins | sample DEB19_08_DNA_6_FD_184524 | JGI IMG/M metagenome (GOLD analysis project Ga0208426, IMG submission 184524) | Aqueous microbial communities from the Delaware River and Bay under freshwater to marine salinity gradient to study organic matter... | ecosystem: Environmental > Aquatic > Marine > Coastal...
AAGTTGGATTCAGGAAAGATCTCTATTCATACAGCAATCTTCGGGAGATTTGTTTCACTTAGGTGGAAAAATTATAAACATTAAAACTGACATGAAGAATATTCATGTCTTTTGCCCGCGTGTAGTGCATTATCGTGAAAACATATATGAAGTTTTTATCGATAGATCTTATATCCAAGATATTTTTGTAGGCAATCCTGTCTTATCTGAAGACGGCTTAGACACCGGCGTGATCATTCCATGCCCATCGAAATACAATATTATAACGAGCGGTTCTGGGTTTGAAATCGGTTCACTTTATCATTTGCCATCCGAAAGTGGTAATGGTTCATTAGTAAAAATTACTAAAATTGATGCAAACGGCGGCATTAAGAAAATTCAAGTAATCACTTTTGGACTAGACTACGAATCGGTATTTTATGCAAAACTAAGTAATAAAACGCGCCAAGCCTTTTCGTACTATACTCCTATTACTTCATTCACGCTCGGCGCTGGACACCCTGCTGGACTATTTCCAACTAGTTCATATACGACTACAAATCCGTATGCGGATGGCACAACTGGTTATATTGATTTAGGTTACATAAACAAGCAAGATTACTTTGCTTATGATAGTGCGTATGTGCCAGCAGGAAATACAACCGAAAAAGTATTTTATGCAGATGGTACTTATGTAGGTGAAATCATAGGATCATTTTACACTAATAATTCTAATGATAGCGTTATTGATAATACTCTAGCAGAAATTAGAATTGATCTAGGACCTGTTGCAGTATATCCTGGATACTATTCAAAGAGCGATGGATTTATTTCCGATGAGTCATTTATTCAAGATGGCAAATATTATCAGTTGTTCTCATATGTCATTAAAGTAGAACAGCAAATAGAATCTTATCGTGATATCATAAAGGCACTATTGCATCCTGCCGGTTTTGAAATGTTTGCCGAATATAATATCAAAAACACATATTTGGTATCGGCCAGTGCTCTTAACGCGTTCATCCGTCGTCAATTTACAGATCAACAATACGCAACAGATGATGATGCCGCAAACGATGTTTATAAATTTCTTAGTGAACTGCAAAGTACTTATCATAGTGATACTCAAGACATCAAAGATGTAATTAAGAGATTAGAAAATGCTAATGGAGAATTCCAAACTATATTAGAATCTAAGTATTATGATATGCTTAAGGGTTCTGCTGGCGATCCAATTGAAAATAGTCTTGCACCAGCTTATCATGATATAACTGCAGACATTAAAGACAACGTTAAAAACACAAGTGATATTACAGCTATACCTACTGACTATGGTGCAGGCAGTAAGAAAGATGCGTTAAAAGGTTCTGCTGGCGATCCAATTGAAAATAGTCTTGCACCGGCTTATCACGTTGGCACTCAAGACATTAAGGATACTCTAAAAGGTTCTGCTAGCGATCCAGTTGAAAATAGTCTTGTGCCAACTTATCACGTTGGCACTCAAGACATTAAGGATAACACTAAATTATCAACAGACGTGTTAATCAGTCCTACTGACTATGACACTGGTAGTAAGAAAGACAATACTAAACTTACCAGTGATACCACTGGGACTATTACAGATTATGACACTGGTAGTAAGAAAGATGCGTTAAAAGGTTCTGCTGGCGATCCAATTGAAAATAGTCTTGCACCGGCTTATCACGTTGGCACTCAAGACATAAAAGATAGCACTAAACTTACTAGCGACACTACCGGCATACCTACTGATGCTATTGGAAATCGCGATGTAGTTGGCGCAGGTATTGCTACATATGTTAGAGATACAAATTACTCTAATTTCAACAGTCTGCCAGAGCAGTATCCATTTGTTGCTGCGACTATTACTGCAGAAGCTATTGGAAATCGTGATGCCGCTGGCAAAGGTATTGCTACATACAGTAGAGATAAGACATATGTAAACTATACTGGTGAAACAAATCCATTCGATTCTTACTTTCCAATTGGTGAAAATGGAAGCGCGAAGGACTTTACACCATCGGCAAAAACCGATGCTATTATTTCTGTCGGCGGTGATTGGTCTTGGGATGGTTCAGCATATGTCATGAACTATCCTGAAACTAGAATTGGAGTAGGCTATATTCGTACACCGAATATAATTGGATTCCAAGCAACACTAGTCGCAGGATCTACGACAGTAACATTGACGTCTGGTACCACGTCTGGATTATATAACGGTATAGTACTATCGTTAACTTCTGGAACTGGTGTTTTTGGAACTGGTGCTAGAATTTTAGCTATCATAGACGCTACATCATTTACGGTTACAATAAGCCATGTTACTAGTGGAAGTGTCGTGTTTAGCACAATTGGTGATACTTCACAATTAGGTGAAGCTCTTTCATCGCCAACTGATACATTCCCGGATGGATCTACTCAAGGATTGACTAAATGGTCATTCTCTGGTGCATCTTGGGATCAAACTCAGACTATCGCAGATGCAATAGGAACTCGAAATGGAGCAGGTCAAGGATCGGTAACGTATGATAGATCTATTGTACCGTTGGCAACTGATCTCACTGGAGTCATTGCCGATACATTCCCGGATGGATCTACTCAAGGATTGACTAAATGGTCATTCTCCGGTGCTAGTTGGAGTGATCTTACCGGTGTAACTATTGATTCTACTCCAACACGAGCGAATAGTCCTATATACGCCGATAGTATAAATAATACAAATACAGGAACATTGTACTATAATGTGTACAATCAAAACGATGCTGCAGATCCTAACACTTCATATTCCTATGAAGCAGAAGTTTATTCAGTGCATGACATGAGAGCAATCTCTTAATTTTAAAAAGGTATAAAATGATTTTAATTCCTCAATTCCAAAATATCATCGAATGCGGTGGTACTTTGCAAATCGCTCATTTCGGTCCAGATGGTGAACTCATCGAAGAACGTATGTATTCTAATATTGTTACAACCATTGGTAAGCAGTGGATTGCAGCTCGTATGAAGACTACTGGCATTCCACTTGAAATGGCATACATGGCAGTTGGTGGTAACGCAACAGTTGGTTCAAACCCAACTAAGACTACTCCAGTTATTGCAGATCAAGCACTTTCAACCGGTGGTTCTCCAGCACTTTCAGAACTAGCTCGCGTTAGTTTGACTACTTCTGGCGGTACTGTGTCTGGTGCTGTTGTTACTTATGCTGCAACTTTTGCTGCTGGTACAGGTACAGGTTCATTGATTGAAGCTGGTATTTTCAACGTTGCTACAGGACCTGTTCAAGGTTCTGGTACAATTACGTCAGCACTACTTTGCAAGACTTCGTTCGACGTTGTTAACAAAGCTGCAAACGATTCTATCGCTATCACTTGGACTGTAACAATTCAATAATTGTTCAATCGTATTATACTCGTGCACGATTAAAAAGAAAATAATAAATGTCAACATCACTACTTAAATTCTCTCTGAAGACCAATTTAGTTAAATCGGTTATATCAGAAATCGTGTCAAACATTAGTCGTTACTACTATGTGTATGGCCATGCTGGTGCATGGGCAAATGAAACATCTCCAGACGCAGTATCAGAATCATATGAATATGAAAATGAAACTAGAAACGAGATGCTTCTATACAAGCAGATAGATTCTAATGACATTGCTGCAGTTATTCCAAGAATTAACTGGGTTAGCGGTTACACGTTTGATATGTTTAACGAGTATAGTAGTACTTACCCAGCATTCTCCGGAGCTACGTCTCTAGAGACTGCTGAGTTTTATTGCCTAACAGACGACTATAACGTCTATAAATGTTTATACAATAATAATGATAGTCCTTCTTCACAAAGACCTATCGGCACAAGTACTGATTCTATGGTAATGGATGATGGTTACATATGGAAATATATGTACACTATTCCGTTGTCAGTACGCAATAAATTTTTGACTGCAACTACTATGCCAGTAGTTACGGCACTATCAAATCAATTTTATTCAAAGGGTTCTATTGTCGCATACAATATTGAGAATCCTGGTGCAAAATATCCAATAACATCATACAAGATTACTGGATTTAAAATCATAGATGGAGGTTCTGGTTACTCAGTAGCCCCAACAGTCACTTTATCGAATCCCGATCAAAGCGGTGGTGTAAGCGCAACAATTTTAAGCGTGACTATTTCTGGTGGACAAGTTACAGCAGTAGCGATGAACATACAAGGCTCAGGTTATTCATACCCGCCGATTGTCACAGTTGTAGGAACAGCAACTCGTTCTGTAGTATTAGAACCAATCGTTGAAAGACTTAGTAGTGCATACACGAATTTAGTAGTAACTGGTGATGGTTACTTAGAAGAAAATCCATACCAAGTTTCAGGAATATCTATAACCAATGGAGGTTCTGGATATTCTACCGCGCAATTCTTATTCAAATCTCCTGACCTAACTAATGGCGTTATCGCTGTTGCTAATGGAATTATCGGTGACGTAGTTTTAGCCGGTACTCTTGCAGCATCTACGACTACAACAACAGTGACTGGCGTTGGTACTAGTTTCTTAACATCGTTGTCGATCAACTCTGCCGTGAAAATAAATGGCATAGTATACAAAGTAACGGCCGTCAATAGTAACACTGTAATTACTATTGATACTGCGATTAGCGTAACTGTTGGAAAACTAATTTATAAAGCTGGCGTAGTAACCGGTGCTATTCTAGGAGCAAGAACTGCTGCAGGATCTTTTATTTCTGGCAGTTCATATAAAGTATCTTCAATTGGTACCACTAATTTTGTTTCTATTGGTGCTACATCTTCAGCTGTTGTAACAGGAGCAATTGCTACTACGACTCTTACTGTTACTGCTGTAACGTCCGGTTCTTTAACTGTAGGAACGTATATCACGGGCACTAACGTTACTGCTGGAACGTATATCGCACAGTTAGGAACAGGCACTGGCGGTACTGGAACATACATTCTCAATAATAGTATGACGGCTGCGTCAACAACGATAACTGGTCAACCTCAATTAGGATCTACATTTACTGCATCTGGTCCTGGCACTGGAACTGGAACTGCTGCGTTGGCGATATCAGTTACTGGATATGGGTATTCTAAGCCCTTTTATTCAGTTACTCAAGATTCAAATGCGAGTAACATTGTATTGTCAAATGTTACATCAATAGCGGGACAAACCGCTGCTGGTTTATCGTTCAACGTGTCAACACAGAAGAATGAAGCGCAATTGACGCCATTGATTAATTCTAATGGCGAAATTCAAGGTTTGTCAATAACAAAAGCTGGCATAGGATACACCTATGCATTAGTTAGCGTAGTGTCAACAGTAGATAAAGTGAACACTGTTGGATTTACCGAAGCTTCAATATTATTGAGTTTCGGTATTGGCGATATCGAATCACGTCAGTCAACGGTTGAACTAACTGCAGTAAACGGCGCTATACCAGTTATAGATTTAATATATTCTGGATATGCTTATACGTCTATTCCAATTGTTACTATTACTGGTGATGGAACTGGATGTACTGCAGTTGCTACGCTAAATTCGACTGGATCATTGGCTAATATTTTGGTGAATAGTCCTGGTATTAATTACACGAAAGCGACAGTTACTATCACTGGTGGCGGAGTTGCAGACGGAAGTACTAATCAAGCAATTGCTCATGCGATTATATCACCTAAAGATGGTCACGGCAAAGATGCCGTTAGTGAACTATACTCAAAAACATTAGTTCTACATGGAAATTTATCTAAAGAAAAAAATCAATCTTTTTCTTCTACAAATGATTATCGTCAGATTTCTATTATAAAAAATCCTAAAATTTATGGTAAAAATTCTAATTTAAGAACTGCATTAGCATCGTCATGTATTACAGCAATTGGTGGCATATCACAAACTGGTGTCAGTTTAATTGTTAAAGATGACATACTAACGTACACAGATACTTCTGTTGTTCCAAACAAAGTCTATTCATTTAGAGTTATTGAAAAGAACGTGGCGTATTCATCAACTGAAGCTGCATTCTTATTATCATACTTAGATAATTTTATTCCTCCAGTTGGATCTACATTGGTTAGAACCTCGGGTACTCCTACAGCATTCAGTACTACTAATTTGGTATATCCAGAAGTTAATAAATATTCAGGTGAAATGTTGACTATCGACAACAGAATAAGTTTTTCACCATCTACTCAACAGATAGTAGTAGCACTTAACTCGATTACGTTCTAAGAAGTTAGATAAATATATCCATACATAGTAATTACTATGATATGTAATTAATTTGCACGAGAGAAAAATATGGCACTAGACTTTAATATTGAACCATTCTTTGACGACTATTCTGAAGATGACAAATTTTACAGAATTTTGTTCCGTCCAGGATATGCGATTCAGGCTCGTGAACTTACTCAGATGCAGACTATTCTGCAACAGCAGATTAAGCGACAAGGCGACCATTTATTTAAAAATGGTTCGATGGTTATTCCTGGCCAAATTTCATATGACAATAACACGCCATATGTAAAACTAAAAGCCTCAATTTCTTCTAGTACTTCGGTTTCTACTTTCTCTATTCTTTCTTCTGTAATTGGAAAAACTTATCGTGGCGCAGTTTCTGGAGTAGAAGCAATTGTACTTGCTGCAACACCGCTAGAAGTTGTTAGTGGTGTCACAGAAGCGGATACTCTTTTTGTAAAATATACAAGAGGCGCAGGCAAATTTACTTATGGCGAAATCATTTCTCCAACAGACGGATCATCTGGATTAGATCTGATTGTACAAGATTCTGCAATTGATGCTCTAACTCTGGGAGTTGGTACTACTGCAACCATTGAACGCGGTATCTATTACATTAAGGATAATTTTGTATTAGTAACTGCACAAACTGCAGTGTTGTCAAAGTATAGTTCTACTCCAAGCGTTAAGGCTGGATTGCAAGTAATCGAAGACATCAAATATCCGGAAGATGATGGATACGACGTTCTATTAGATAACGCGCTTGGATCTCCAAATTATGCGGCACCTGGCGCAGCAAGATATTATATAGATTTAGTATTAAAAGCTGTTGAGTATGATCTAGTCATAGATCCATATGAGTTTATTCCACTACTTACATTATTGAATGGTTCCATTCAATTCATGGTAGATAAGACAGAGTATGCTCAAATTGAGAAGACTCTAGCTCGTAGAACTTATGACGAATCCGGTGATTACACTGTTCGTCCATTTCCAATTCAAGTAAAAGAATATAGAAACAACTATAGAACTTGGGCTGCTAATACTACCTTTATTACTGGCGATATCGTTTATCAAAATTCAACTACATATAAGTGTATTTTGAATCATACGTCTGCGACAACAGGCGCGTTTGCTATTGGTTCTAATTGGATCGAAGATACTACACCAAGATATAACTACGGGTTATATGCAGGTCCTACGTATAGCACTAGCATTTCAACTGAAATTACGCCATTGACAACTCTAATGTCACTTGCAGTAGAGCCTGGAAAAGCCTACGTAAAAGGTCATGAAGTTGAAAAAATCGCAACTCAATATTTGACTATCGATAAAGCTCGCACTATTTCAGCATATGAGCCTACTACACTTAAAACGAGTCCCGGCAACTATATCGTAGTTAACACAGTTAACTATATTCCAGATATTGCAACTGTAATTACATTCTACGATCGCGTTGGTACAGCTGGAGTATTGCCAGTTGGTGGCGTAGTAGTAGCTACTGCACGGGCTAAACAGATTCAGTTGCATTCTACTGGAAAATACAAATTATTCTTATTTGATATTCAGGTTGTCGCTGGAAAGAACTTTAGCAGAGATGCTAAATTTGCGTATTCTGCAATTGGTGCTACAGCTCCACTTAGATTCACCGCACAAATAGAAGCAACACTAGTCCAAGTTCCTGGAAATTTTGTAACAGCTACTTCTAGTACTACAATCAATGCAGTGAATAGTACGTTTATTAACGACTTTAAAGTCGGCGATTATATCAACGTAAGTGGAACAAATAGATTTGTTTCTACCGTTGTATCTAATAATCAATTGACTGTAGACGTAGCCGTTGCAGTATTGTCTACAGCGACAAACGTTTATCGAGTAGAAGCAACTGTAAATGATCCTACAGGTGTAGTGTCAGTATATCCTATTCCACGATATGCAACAAATTCTACTCAGAATTTAAAGTATACTTTTTATAAGAAAGCGCTATCGCAAAGCGCTAGTGTTACTATCACTGAAACTGGATATGCATTTGGCGCATCTACTGATGCTACCAATTATATTGTAGTTGATAGATTAACAGGGGCACACCAAACTATAACTACTGGCACTCCTACTGCTGGACAATTTAAAGTTGTGGTAAGTGGAAGTTCTGCTACGTTCACAATGACAGCTGGAACTACATACGACATTATCTATGCAATTAGAAAAGCAGTAAATGGTTCTGTGTCAAAGCAGAAAGTTCTAACTAATATCACAGAAACTGGTCTTACTCTAACTTCTGGTTCTGTGACACTTACAAAATCAGATGGATTTGAATTAATCAAAGTTGTTAACGCAAGTAGCGTAGATATCACATCTAGTTTCACATTTAACGGCGGACAGACTGAGAGCTATTGTGGACTTTCTAGTATTTCAACCACTGCGACAGTTACTGGTGCAATTTCAGTAACATATAGCTACCTTAATCATCTTGCTGGCGGCGATTATATTGCCGTTAATTCATATACTGCGGGAAGTTCAAACGTTACATATGAAGAACTTCCATCGGTGTTTATGAACACGATTGATTTTCGCCCTCGTAGAAACAATGATGGAACATGGGATGGCGCAGTTGTACCAAAATATGGCGAAGATACTGATGTCGAATATAACTACTATTATGGTAGAATTGATAAACTATCAATCGACACTACTGGCACACTGATTATAACTAAAGGAATTCCAGGCGAAAGTCCAACTGAAGGAAAATCTCCAGACAACGCAATGGATCTATATTTGTTCTATATAGAACCATATACATTCACTGCAGAATACGGCATTGCGAGTCAAAAGATTGAAAACAAGCGCTATACAATGCGAGACATTGGTAGACTAGAATCTAGAATTAAAAATCTAGAATACTACACTTCTCTTTCAATGTTAGAGCAGAATACAATTAATGCAAAATCATATGACAAATATGGCATTGAACGTCCACAAAATGGATTCTTAGTTGACAGCTTTAATGGACAAGGTGTTGGTGATGTGTTATCAACTGATTGGAAAGCGTCAATCGATAGCACAATGCAAGAACTTCGTCCATATTACAAAATGGATCAGGTATCTTTATTTGAAGATATTGGTGCAGCCCTAAGCAGAACTGGAAGAAACTACGAAGTTAATGGAGATCTAGTAACATTAAAAATTGCTAGCACTACGCCTTTAGTAAAACAACTGAGATCTTCTCACGCAGAATCTGTCAACCCATTTGACGTATACTCATTTGCTGGTACAGTTACTATTAATCCTTGGTCAGATACTTGGTTTGAAACTAAACGTCGTCCTGATATCATTATCAATGATGAAGGTCAATATAATGCTGTAGTTAATAAAGCTATTTCGGATGGTGTTTTAGGAACAGTTTGGAACGCTCCTCAGACTCTTTGGTTTGGCGAAACACTTATAAGTTCAACTGCAGATAAAGCTATTCGTCAAAATGGTGTTGGATTAGACTTCGACGCTAAGTATGGTATTGCAACTCGTAGAGATACTTCTGCATCTGATTTTAACTATGGCGTTCGTATAGTTACGACTAATACGATTGCTGTTAATTCTAGTGGTGTTCGTACTGGTACTACTAAATTTATTACTGAGAAAACTGAAAATACAGTTATAAGCGATAAATTAGTATCTACTGAACTTATTCCATATATGAGATCGCGCAACATCTTGTTTAGAGGCGAAGCCTTTAAACCAGAGACAAGAATGTACACGTTCTTTGACGGCATCAACGTTGATCAGTACATCAAACCTACGAAAAGAATTGAAGTCGTTGGATATGGCGCAACTACAACACCGCCAACATTTTTGTTAAATACTAACGTTGGTTCAAACGTAAATTCTACTGCTAGAAAAGTAAGCGGTCTTGTCGAAAGTTCATACACCTACGGCGAAGTTCTAAGTGAATACGTATCTGTTAGCGGAGGAGCTGGAACACTTACTGGCGTGACTTGTGTACTATTAGGTCAAGAAACTAAAGGCGCAACATATCTATTGTATATCGATAATATTCTTGGCGGTAGTTTGCATAGCGATTCAGGTTCAAACGTCTATTACTTAAAAGGTGAATTTACTAATGGAACTATTAAGTACATCTCGTCAAGTTCGTATAATCAATTAAACCCAACGACGTTAAGTACTACATATAGCGGTCAGCTCTACGGAACATTCAGTATTCCAAATGATGCGTCTATGAGTTTTAGAACTGGTGTAAGACAACTTAGATTTACAGATAGTTCAAGTAATAATACTAAGAATGAACTTACGTATTCTGAACAGTCGTATGAATCACGCGGTACTATCGAATGGATGGAAAAAACAATTCTATCTACTAGAACTGCACAGGTATCATCTGCTCAAGTTTCTGAAACATGGACGCTGAATACTACTCGCCAGGCCGTTGGTTCTGACACTGGTTGGTATGATCCGTTAGCACAGACATTCTTAGTAGACGTAACGGGTGGCGCATTCATAACAGACGTAGATCTATTCTTTGCTTCTGTAGATGCTACTATACCTATTAAGATTGAGATTAGAAATGTTGTCAATGGATACCCTGGTCCTGTCATAGTTCCATTTAGTACTGTGATTAAGTATCCATCTGCAATTGGAGTAGATGCTTTAAGAGGTTCCGTTGCAACTAACTTCAAATTCCCTTCTCCAATTTATCTTCAAGCTAACACAGAGTATTGTCTATGTATGTTTGCAGATTCGGCGAAATACAAATTGTGGGTCGCGCAATCTGGTGAGATCGACGTCAATGGCTCTGGTTTAATTTCTGGTCAGCCTTATGCTGGCGTATTATTTAAATCACAGAATGCGTCAACGTGGACAGCAGACCAATCACAAGATTTAAAATTCCAAATGAATCGTGCAGTATTTAATACTAATACTGCTACTCTTGATTTGGTTAATGCACATAGAACTTCTGATCTATATTTTGACGTGTTACAAGCAAACGCTAGTAACATTATTCTTACCGACACAAATATTACTAGTGCGTATATCGATAGCAATTCTACAAGCACTGATATTAACTTAGGTGAAAATGCATATTTCACTTCTCCAAAATTAGTGAAGTCTTCTACCAATGAGGCTGGAACGCCTTCGATGAAACTTAGATTAAATATGTCTACTACTAGAAATAACGTTTCTCCAGTAGTAGACTTAAGCAGATGCAGTGCTACTATGCTCAGCAATGTCATTGATAGCATCGCTGTTGACAATGAAACGTTGCCAGACGTTGGTCTTGCAACTGCTAAATATGTAACTAAGCAAATCAATTTAAATGATGCGGCAACTACTGTTAGAATTCTATTCAGTGCATGTGTTCCTAATTTAGCAAATACAGATGTTGACGTATATTATAAAGTAGGAGATTCTGCTTCCACAACATTTGCAACAGCGTCTTATACGCTGTTGACACCTACTACTCCATATGTGAAGACTCAAAATTCTAAATCATTTACAGAAGCACAATATTTGGTTGAAGACATAACACCATTCACTGCTATTAGAGTCAAGTTAGTGTTAAAATCTGATAACACCTCGCAAGTGCCTAGAGTAAAAGACTTACGAGTATTGGTATATGCATAATCAGGTAAGCATTGAAAATGAGATAGGCATGGTTAGAGATATTTCTAGCCATGCTGTATTGTGCAGCGCGAAACACAAGATATTGGACTATAATGTCAAAAGACAAGTTGCAGAGCAAAGAGATATGCTAATCAAGAGTCATGAAGAGCAAATAAATAATCTAAAGAGCGACATAACCAGCATAAAAGATATGCTGACTGCTCTAATGCAAAGGTAAAAAATGGCACTAGTTTTTAGAACAGATCAGTCAACACCTCTAACAAATGATCAGTTAGACGGCAACTTCAAATACTTGCGTGATCAGTTACTTCTAAAGTATTTGATCAGTGACTTTACTGCTGTAAACATTTCAGCTAAACTAAATACACTTGCAGTTGGCCAAACTACTACTCTTCAACTCGCAGAAACAAATGCAATTAATGCATGGACTGTAAAAGATTTAGCGCCTTCATCTACGCTGCCGGGTTCTACTGACAAATCATCTTTAGTATCTAGAAATTCTAGCGGTGATATCACAGTATCAACGGTGTATGGCGCACTTTCTGGCACTGCGTCTGCGGCAACTTTAGCTGCAGGAGCAACTAAATTACAAACGGCAAGAGCAATTAATGGAATTTCGTTTGATGGTACTGCCGACATTACTATCGCAGATTCGACAAAACTAGCATTAACTGGTGGAACGTTAAGTGGAAAGCTGACACTCGCTCCAGCATCTGCAGTTCTATCTTCAATTAATTTTGGAACTAGTTCTACTGCTCCATCGAGTCCAGTCAATGGCGATGTATGGGCAACTATTGCTGGTCTATTCTTTAGAATTAATAGTACTACATATAAGACTGCGCAGATAGATAGTCCTACTTTCACTGGAGTAGTATCAGCGCCTGGTTACACTGGCGTAGCTGATCAAGTTATTACTATAAGTCATCTTGATGCTGCTAAAGTTGTTTTAAATGCAGCTATTGCACTAAAATCAAATACGGCTAGTCCTGCTTTCACTGGAACTCCATTAGCACCAACGGCTGCATCAGGTAATAATACCACACAGATCGCCACAACTGCTTTCGTTACTACTGCAGCTACTAATAATGCTACCACTCTAACTGCAGCATATCAATCGTACACTACTTCTGCTATTACGACATTCAGTAATAGCAATAATATTGCATTAGCATTAAAATCTAATTTAGTAAGTCCTGAGTTTACTGGCGTACCAAGAGCACCAACAGCGGCATCGACCGATAATAGCACACAGATCGCCACTACTGCGTTTGCAAACAGTGCGGCTGCAACAGTTCAACAGCAGTTAAACGCAGCAGTTATTGCATTGAATAACGCTATTGCATCTACTCGTCCAGTTCCAGTTGGTGCAGTATTCTACATGCTAAAGGCTACGGTGCCTTATGGGTATCTAGAAGCAAATGGTCAAGCGGTGTCTAGAACAACATATGCAGACTTATGGAACTATCTAGGTCAACCTAATACTGGCAATGGTAGTAGTACGTTTAACATTATCGATCTACGTGCAGAATTCATTCGTGGTTGGGATGATGGAAGAGGCGTTGACACAAATCGTGTTATTGGTTCATCTCAATTGTCGGATAATTTAGCTCACAATCACGGTAGTGCTGGTGACGATCAATTGGGTTGGGCTGCAGGTGTTGCTGGTTGGCCAGGAACAAGTCGTGGCACATTCCAATATGACGCAAACTCAAAATATGGTGGTGGCTCTCAAATTTGGGATACAACAACTGATGGTGGAAGTGAATCTCGTCCACGAAATGTCGCTCTGATGCCTATCATCAAGTGGTAATAAATAAACAAATACCGACTAAGAGGACAAAGTAAATGGCAAATATAGTTTATAGAGGCGCTGCGGCTCCAACAGCTGTTAACACAGCTGCTAACAAGAATGCACCGCTAACTAATGACGAAATCGATAAGAATTTATTTGCGTTAAACGTAGGCCCAACAATTGGAACTACCACGATCTCTCCTGGTACTTCTTCTACTACACTCGCTGGACTAACCTCAGTTACAACCACTAGATTATTAGCGGGTGATGGTACTGCGGCGTCACCATCGATTACATTCGCTTCAGACGGCGCCACCGACACCGGTTTCTATTCTGGTACCGATGGTTATACTTTCTTCACTAACAATGGTGTTAAAACTGGCGAAATTCAACCTGGCGGCCACTTAGTAACAGTTGGCGACATTACAGTTGGCGGCAACTTAATCGTTAGTGGTACTACAACGACTATCAATTCTACAACACTAACGGTAGACGATATCAACATTGAATTAGGAAGCGTAGCAAGTCCAAGCGATGCAACTGCAAATGGTGGCGGCATTACGTTAAAAGGCGCATCAGATAAGACCATTGCTTGGGATAGTACGAATTCTAACTGGACGTCCAACCAAGACTGGAATCTTGTAACCGGTAAAGCATTTGAGATTAACGCTGTTTCTGTTCTTAACGCTACTACTCTTGGTAGTAGCGTTGTCAACTCTAGTCTTACAAAGTTAGGCACTGGTGCAGGCTTCGTAAAGTCAGATGCATCAGGTAACTTAACGGTTGATACTTCTACATATTCATTGTCATCACATGGTCACTTTATAGGTACCACTGCTGTACAAGCATCTTCAGCAAATCAAGCTGTTACTGGCATTTTATCAGTAACTGGCGGTGCTGCATCAAACTTCACACTAAAAACTGCTGACGTGGCAAGTGCTGCTACGGGAATCTTATACATTGTCAGTGGCGATGTCACCGCTGGAAACGCTTCATCTGGTTCAGTTGGAATAAATTCAGGTAATGGATTTGGAACGCAATCTGCTGGTTCGGTGTCAATTTATTCTGGAGATGGCGGAGCATCGTCAACAACTGGTGGCAACGTCAGCATTCAAGGTGGCGGTTCTAGAGCAGCTACTTCAACGGGTGGTAACGTTAGTGTTCGTGGTGGATCTGCTCTATCTACCGCTACTACTGCAGCCACTGGTGGTAACGTCTTTATCCTTGGCGGTAGAACTTATAATGCAAGTGGAACAAAAGCAGGCGGTAATGTCTATATAGACGGCGGCATTGACGGTTCTACCGCATCACAGTACGTTGCTACAGCTGGAACTGTCAACATTGGTAATAATTCTAGCGGGGTTGGTGGAGCGGGCACATCGGCGGTAAATATTGGAAGTACTTCTGCGATTACAACCATTAACGGTATAGTTAAACTTCCAACTGTTGGTACATCTGGACTTGTTAAACTTGGTGCTGGTGGTCAATTAAGTGCTGACACTACTACATACGCAACTGGTAACGGTACTGCAACTGGCACTAATACTGGCGACCAAACTATTGGCGATGGCGCTTTGACAGTATCTAGTTCTGCTGGAGCAACCAACACTAGCGCAACATTAGCATTAAGCGGAGCATATAGCGCTAATACTGCAACTGCTAGAAGTCTTAATTTTACAGTTGGCCCAGCATTAACAAATCTTTCAACGTTTATGACTACAGCTACGGCTGGTTTCATTAAACGTACTGCACAAGATACATACGCTATTGACACCACCGCTTATTATTCTGCTAGTAACGCTCCACCATATCCAGCAGAAGCAGACACACTTGCAACAGTCACTGGACGTGGGGCGAGTACTACAACTTTATCTACTTTCTCGGGTGGATTGAATGCATCTGGCGGATTGAACGTATCAGGTGGTGCACTTACAGTCTCTAAGATTGGAACCGATTCTCTAATAACATTCCCAGCGCAGACTAATGATCCTGGTTACATCAAGCATTACGAAAACAATAATACTGCTGTGATGTATTTCTCAGTGTCTGATGATGCTGGTAGTACTGATTACTTCTCATTTGGTGGTACTAGTGGCGCTGCTGGCGCGTTCGCCGAAGGACTTAAACTTACAGCAGGCGGTATTATTACTGTAGCTACGTGGAACGCAAACTCAATTGCCACTTCATACACTGACGCTAAGATAAAGAGTATTACTGGAACAGCCCCTATTTCAGTAAGTGATTCTGCCGGCGCCGTAACTCTAAGTCATGCTACAAGCGGCGTAACTGCTGGTACTTGGAATAACGTTACTGTTAATACGCTTGGTCACGTTACTAGTGGATCTAACACCGCTTATCTAACAGCAGAAGCAGACACGCTTGCAACAGTCACTGCTCGCGGAGCAAGTACAACAACCGCATCTACTTTCTCTGGTGGTATTACTGGCACTCTTACTGGAAACGCTTCTAGCGCAACCAATGCGTATGTCGGACAAACTACGAACACGGTTAATTATGATTATTTGCTATGTTTAGCTGCAGGCGTAGATCAAAACATAGCACTGAAAGCAGATGGTTCTGGTGGACCTACATATAATCCATTAAGAAACGCACTATCTCTTGACGGATTCACATCACATATCTGGGCGTATCCAGCTCTTCAACTTGGAAGAGATTGGAGCATATCTCAAGATGCATCTAGTTATTCGTTTGCGGCGGGTTGTAAAGCGACTACAGCAAGTGCATGGACCGGCACTGGATCTTTTGCTAAGGCAATGAGATTTAGTTTAGATCCAAATGCGGGTACTTTCTATTGGTATGTTAAACCAACTGACACAGCTGATACTACCACTTCAATAAGTTTTAGAACAGCAATGTCATTAGACATTAGTGGAAACTTAAACACTAATGGCGCTATGTCTGGATCTAACCTATCTGGAACAAATACTGGCGATGAAACACTAGCAACTATTAAGACAAAGTTAGGTGTCACAACGCTATCTGGTGCTAATACAGGTGATCAGACACTACCAACTACGCTTCCAGCATCTGACGTATATGCTTGGGCTAAAGCTACTAGTAAGCCATCATATGCAATGAATGAAATTAGTAGTGCTGCATTAAGTGCAACTAGTGGAGCATTCACTGGTAACATCACCATAAACAATGGAAGTCCTACTATTTACTTGCAAGACACAGACAACAGAAGTTGCATGTTGCATTGTAATGACAACACACTATACGTGTTAAGAGGCGATGGTACTAATTCTTCTACTTGGGCTACATATAATGGATTGTGGCCGATGCAAGTTAACTTAGAAAATAACGACTTCACTTCTGGTGGTAACGTTACAGCATATTCTGACGCTAGACTTAAAGAAAATGTCAGCACTATTAATAGTGCTCTAGATAAGACATTAAAATTGCGTGGAGTATATTACAATAGAATAGGTGAAGTTGATAGACAGCGTGTTGGCGTTATTGCCCAAGAAATTAAAGAAGTATTGCCAGAAGTAGTAATATCTAATATTGATCCTGAAACAAAACAAGACACTCTTTCAGTCGACTATGGCAATATCACAGCATTATTGATCGAAGCAATTAAAGAACTAAATGCTAAAGTAGAAGATCTCCAAAATCAACTTGCTAATAAATAAAGCAAGAGGAATAATAAAATGGCAATGACAGCATACTTAGATATAGATCAGGGTTCAGACTTCGTCACAGAGATGACTCTTGAGAATGATAATGGCACTGCTATGAATCTATTTAGTTTCACAGTGTATTCGCAATTTAGAAAAAGCTATAACTCCAATGTTGGATATAGTTTTATCGCCACAGTGACTGATCCATCGAATGGAAAATTTACGCTTTCACTTCCTGGTACTACGTCGTCTAGCATAAAACCTGGAAGATACTTATATGACGTAGAAATAGCAAATAGCGCATCTAAGACACGAGTTGTCGAAGGTGTCATTACGATCAATCCTGAAATAACGAAAATATAATGAAGATACGCGTAAACACACAAAACACTAATACTGTAAGTGTAAACACACAATCTAACAGTGAAGTGATAGCTGTAGGTATTCAGGGACCCGCTGGTCCCAATTTAATATCGCAGGGATCAGACGTGGACGTGACAAATTTGAACCACGGTTCTATTCTTGTCTATAAAACAAATACTAATAAATGGACATCTACCACTACGCTTGACGCGCAGGACATGGAAGGTGGAGAATTTTAATCGGAGAAAATAAAAAATGGCAAGCATAATCAGAATTAAAAGATCCACCGTTGCTGGTAACCCCAGTACTCTTGGGGTAGGTGAACTTGCGTATTCAGCATTAGCAGACAATGGTTCTAATGGTGGAGATCGTTTATACATCGGCATGGGATCTCCTGAGACTGCGGGCAATGCGCAAAGTCACATTGTTATCGGTGGTAAGTACTTCACCGATATGGTCACCAATGCTACGGACGCAAATACAGCATCTACGCTAGTTAGACGCGATGCATCTGGTAACTTTATTGCTGGAACTATTACAGCAGCACTTACTGGTAATGCAACTAGTGCTACTAAATGGGAAACCGGTAGAACACTTTCTTTAAGTGGCGATCTTACATATACATCTCCTAGTTTTGATGGCACTGGTAACGTAACAGCTGCGGCAACTCTTGCAACTGTAAATTCTAACGTAGGTGTATTTGGTTCAGCAACAGCTATTCCAATCGTAACTGTAAATGCTAAGGGTTTAGTTACTGCAGTAAGTACTACCAGTATTACAGTTGGAGATGCTGCACTAACACTAGCGATTGGCACTGCTGGCGCGACTAATACTTCAGTAACTATTGGAACTGGAACTGGTTTCACTGCAAATGATTTAACTGCTGCAACCTATGATATTAAAGTAGGCCCAGCGTTAACTAATCTTGCAACGTTCATGACAACAGCAACTGCTGGTTTCATTAGACGTACTGCTCAAGATACCTATGCGATTGACACTGCAACGTATCTAACTTCAAGTACTGGCGTATCGTCATGGAGTGGCGGTACTACAGGTCTTCTACCAAGTACAGCAACAGTTGGCGCAGTTACAGTAACTGGAACTTTAGTCGTAGCGAATGGTGGTACTGGAACAACCAATGGTTCTATCACTGGAACTGGCGCGCTAACATATACTGCTGGCGGTAGTAATACAAACGTCAACTTAGTTCCACAAGGAACTGGTACAGTCGATGTTGCATCTAAGCGTATTACTAATGTTGCTACTCCTACCGGTGATACTGACGCTGCTAATAAAGGTTACGTAGACGCAGTTAAGACTGGTCTAAACGTCAAAGATGCTGCTCGTTTAGCAACCACTGCTGCAATAACAGTTACTTATGCTAATGGAACTTCTGGTGTTGGTGCTACATTAACTAACGCTGGCACTCTAGCTGCACTGACGCTTGATAGCGTTCCTGCCGTTCTTGGTGATCGTGTTCTTATTAAAGATCAAGCCGCAGCATTACAGAACGGCATCTATACCGTTACGAATATCGGATCTGCTTCTGTAGCATGGGTACTTACTCGTGCAATAGACTTTGATAATAATCCAACCGGCGAAGTTACTGGTGGCGACTTTATATTCGTTCAAGAAGGCACTAGTCAACAAAATAATGGTTATGTAGTTACTACTAATGGTGCTATCACCGTTGGTACTACTGCAATTAGCTTTGTGCAATTCTCTGGCGCTGGTCAAATCACTGCAGGTGCGGGTTTAACAAAAGCTGGTAACACCATTGATGCAGTAGGTACTGCGAATAGAATTACTGTTGCTGCAGACTCTATTGATATTTCTACTGCATATGTTGGTCAGGCAACAATCACAACTCTTGGTACTGTTGCAACTGGTACTTGGAATGCTACTGTAGTAGCTGGTCAATACGGTGGAACTGGTGTTGCTAATACTGGTAAGACTATCACGCTTGGTGGTAACCTTATTACAGCAGGTGCTTTTGCTACTACGTTGACGATGACTGCTGCTACAACAGTGACTCTTCCAACTACTGGTACTCTAGCAACATTAGCTGGAACTGAGACGTTTACCAATAAGACTCTAACTGCTCCAGTTATTGCGACAATTGTCAACACTGGCACGTTAACTCTTCCAACTTCTACTGATACACTAGTTGGTCGTGCAACAACCGATACTCTTACAAATAAGACTATCACCGGTGCAATTATCACGACTGGTAGTATTGATAATACACCAATTGGTGGAACAACTAGAGCAGCTGGCGCATTCACTACATTAGCATCTAATGCTGTTACAACGTTCACACTAGTAACTGACGCAACAGTGTTAGGAACTGCCGCGGTTGTTCTTAGTGGTGGTATCTCAGTAGCTAAGACTATGTTCATCGGTGCTAACATCACAGGTGCAGGACCTGGAACACTAGCTTCTCCAATATCTGTAATCGATGGATTCCAGATGGATGGTGGTACATACTAATTGTATAAATAAAATAAACACCAACAAGGGGAGTTTTTACTCCCCTTTTTCTTTTCCTTTTTTAAGGCCGCGATATGTCAAATAGACTTCTTATAAAGAAATCATCTGTAGCTACTAAAGTTCCAGTTCCTGGAGATTTAGAGTATGGTGAATTAGCCATAAACTATACAGATGAAAAAATCTATTTTAAGAATGCATCTAATGTAATCAAATCCTTTAATGCGCTTTCTGGTTCAGGTACAGTAACCTCAGTTGGTGGTGCTGGTACTGTTTCTGGTTTAACTCTTACTGGCACCGTAACAAGTTCTGGCAGTTTAACACTTGGCGGAACGCTCGCAGTACTACCATCTAACTTTGCATCACAGTCTGCTACTACAGTTCTCGCATCACCAACGTTAGCGGCCGGAGTACCAACATTTAGAACGTTGACGCTAGAAGATATTCCAGATTCATGGGTTAAGAAATCAGTAGTAGTAGCAACAACTGCTAATATTACGCTTTCGGCGCCACAGACTGTTGACGGCATAGTTCTAGTGGCTGGTGATCGTGTTCTTGTAAAAAATCAGACTCTCCCACAGGAAAATGGTATCTATGTAGTAGCGGCAGCGGCTTGGACTAGATCATTAGACGCAGACATCTCAAGTGAAATTGCTGGTGGGCACGTTAACATTGACAAAGGTACTGCTAATGGTGGGCTATCATTCGATAACGATTTTAAAACCACTGATGTACTTGGCACTACAGCAATGCTATGGTATAGAAATATTGATGCTGGTTATACGATACCAATTACACAAGGTGGTACCGGAGCGATAACCGCAGCGGCGGCGAGAACAGCACTTGGCGCAGGTACAGTTACATCAGTCGCAGCACTGACACTTGGTACTACTGGCACAGACATAACATCTACAGTAGCGACTGGTACTGCAGCGGCCGTTATTACACTTAACGTTCCAACAGCATCTGCCACTAATAGAGGTGCACTAAGCGCTGCTGATTGGACTACGTTTAATAACAAAGTAGGATCGTTAACTGATACATTGGCAACGGTTACTGGTCGTGGTGCAACTACAGCTACAGCAGTAACTCTAAACGGTGGCATTTCTTCTTACATGGGTGATGCTGGAGTATTATTCCAATCATATAATGCTTCTGCTGCTAATGCTGCACAGTTATCTATAAAGCATAATCTTGGTGATGTAACTTTAACTAATGCTAGAGGCGCTTTAAACATCGGTATCGGTGATGTAACCACAGCCACAATTGCGCTACAATCTGATTATAGCAATCCTGTAATTCTACAGCGTTCTGGTAATGCTGGTAAAGGCGCTCTTATCTTACGCGGTGGTGATACGATTGGAACTGCAATTGAGTTTGGTAGATCACAAGCTGCAACAGACTGGGGAACATACTTAGCATTCTCAGTTCATGACAATAATACTAGTGATGTGGTATTATCGCTGAAAGAAAAAGTTAGAATCAACGCGATTGGAATGGCAGTTACGGGTACTATTACCAGTACTAATAGCATATACACTACTACCGATAATCTTGGTTTCATGTATAAGAATGCGGCAGGAACTCAAGTAGCATGGCTGTCAACTCCATTTGGTGATACTGGTTCTGGTAATAAAACAGATTCGAAGATAATCGCTGGTGGCGCTATTTTTGGAGTCAAAGTAGGTGGCGGAGATGTCGCTTCATTTACTTCTGGAGCTCTCACAATTGGTGGAGCGACTTCAGGTGTTACGCGAGCTGTAGTTGATATAGACGGTAACTTTCTCTCGTACTATGGCGCTGAAGCTACTGCACGGATTCGATTAGGACGTGATGTTGGTATTAGTGGAGGTGCAGGTCTTGCACTTGGTGGAAATACATATGCGTTAATTGCGGCATCTGACACCAATGGATCAGCACTATATTTTAAATTAAATGCAGCAGCAGCGACTGCATCAACGTCTCCAAATATGACGTTGACTGCTACTGGTCTGGGTATCGGTACCACATCACCTAATACAAAATTAGATGTTGTTGGTGTAAAAAATACTGCAGCTATTAATATAACACAAAGTGCACCCACTGTAGCGAACGCCTTTGACGATTATGTTGGTATCGATTTTAGGATGTACAATGAAGTATATCCTACAACTCAATTTACGGGCAACCCATCTGCAAGAATTTCTTCTTATCTACAGTCCGGCAGTAATATATTTGGTTTAGACTTTTGGACAAGAAGTGGAGCTGCAGCATTTAGTAAAGTTATGCGTCTCACCGGCGCTGGCGGTTTAAGCTTTGGCTCAAGTGGAACTGCGTACGGTTCGAGTGGTCAAGTACTACAGAGCAATGGTGACGCTTCTCCTACATGGGTTAATCATGTAACTTCGATCGCCGCTACAACTCCTATTGTTGCTAGTGCTTCGACTGGTGCAGTTACACTTACTCATGCTACTTCAGGGGCAACTGCAGGTACTTATAACAACGTTACGGTTAATACATTTGGCCACGTTACTAGTGGATCCAACGTAGCGTATCTAACTTCATATACTGAAACTGATACATTAGCAACTGTTACAGGGCGCGGTGCTACTACTGGAACTGCATCTAGTTTTACAGGTGGATTAAGCGCCACTGGTATAACATTAAATGGCACGCTTAGCATTGCTAATGCTACGTCGCCGAATACTAATACTATACAATTTGGTGATAACACTGGTTGGAATTTTAGATTCATGACAAACTTGTCAGGAACGCCAACAACAAGATTTACATTTAATGATGGTGGCAATTTCACCGCAGTTGGTACAATTGCGGCGTCTAACTTCTCGGGTACTCATAGTGGAACTTCATCTGGTACGAACACTGGCGATAACGCCGGCGTCACCGCAGTCACTGGTGTTACACCAATTATAAGTTCAGGTGGTACCACTCCATCAATATCGCATGCTACATCAGGCGTAAGTGCTGGAACATACAACAACGTAACTGTTAATGCAACCGGTCACGTTACTGCAGGATCTAATGTGGCGTACAGTACTACCACTGGCACAGTTACTTCAGTAGCAACAAGTGGTGGTTACGGAGGATTGACTTTAACTGGTGGTACAATTACTACTACGGGCACCATCACAATGGGTGGGACGCCTACTGGTACCTGGCCTATTAGTGTTAGCGGAAGTTCGACATCAACTCCTCTAATGAGTATTGATAATAGTATTGCATACGGTAGAAGTGGACTACAATTTATTCAAATTAGTGCAGCCGCAGGGGACGTAGCAACTACGACGAATGCGCCAACTGCAGATTGGTGGCATATTATTAGAGGTAATCACGCAAACGCAACGGGGTATTACACCGATTTAGCTTTGCCTATGACTGCAGCGACTAATATTAGGTATCGTCGAATAGCTGCGGGAGCGAGTTCCGGATGGATTACAGTATTAGATACTACTAACATATCTAGTTATGCTGTTACAGCAGTAACAGCTACAACACCTATTATAAGTTCAGGCGGTACTACTCCTAATATTACCCATGCGACATCTGGCGCAACTGCTGGTACATATAACAACGTTACTGTCAATACATTTGGTCACGTTACGGCAGGATCTAATACAGCATACTTAACAGCATTGTCTGATACACTAGCGACGGTTACTGGTCGCGGTGCTACCACTTCTACGGCGTCTACTTTCTCAGGCGGTTTAACTGCCAGTGACTTATCTATTGTTGGCGCAGCAAATAAGTATCTTTATATTAATCCAGGTAACGGTTATGAAGCGATGGTTAGGTATAACGGCGGAAGTGGAAGTGGTTGGTATGTTGGAAAACGCGTAACAGCACAAACTGTTGGAACTGAGTCTTTTCACTTTTATTCTGAAGCTGTTGCTAAGACTGTAGCTGGTATCGATACTAGTGGTAATATGGTTCTTACTGGTTCACTATCGGCAATTACTAAGTCATTCTTGATTGATCATCCAACTAAACCTGGAATGCAACTTCGTTATGGTTCTCTTGAAGGACCTGAGAATGGTGTATATATTCGTGGTAGACTAAAAGGTAATAAGATTGAACTTCCAGAATACTGGACTAAACTTGTAGATCCTGACTCTATCACAGTAAACCTAACTGCTATTGGCAAATCACAGGATATATATGTAGAGGACATCATCGATAACGTAGTCTACGTTGGTGGAGAGAATGTTAATTGTTTCTATACCGTGTTCGCAGAACGTGTAGACATTGCGAAACTTGAAGTGGAGATTGAATAATGGCGACAGTATACAATGCTTCTATTGTTAGAGATGGATTAGTACTACATCTTGATGCCGCAAACATAAAATCATACCCTGGAACTGGAACAGTATGGAAAGATTTAAGTGGTTATGGTAATGACCATACGCTTATAGGAAGTCCTACTTATACTGCGGGAAAATTTATTCTCACAGATGGCATGGGCTTTAGTCGAGCATCTGCTATCACTGGAGTATCTTCTAGGTGTACAGTAGTAATCACATATTCTACTAGCACATCAGAATTGTGGGTAAGAGGTCAACAGAATAATTCATGGTATCTAAGTGCAGCTGGAACGGGTGGTACATACTATCATTCAAATTGTGGCACTGTAACAAATTATGTTGATAACGTAATTTCTACTTCCCCAAATAGAAATGGGGCGTATCATATATCTGAAGCAAAAAATGTTGATTTTTCAGCATGGACATACTATGAATGGTTCTTATATCCCGGTGAATGGCTACTAACTGGATCCGTTCAGAGTATAATGGTATACAATCGCACACTATCTAGTGCAGAATCAACACAAAATTTCAGTGCGCTACGTGGGAGATATAGTCTATGAGTCTTAATCATTCTCCCTCAGTAGTCACTAATGGTCTAGTGTTATACACAGACATGTCCAATACACAGAAGTCTTGGAAAGGTAAACCTACTACTAACATAACGCCAGATTTAGGTATAGTTCAAGTGCAATCCGTATCTTGTACTTATATTGGTGTTGAAGATGGTTGGAAAAAATATGCGCTAAATGGCACATGGACAGCTGGAACTTATCCATATGCTTTTGCTGTTGATGCATTTACATGTACCGGTGGTGTAATGTATTCGACCGGTATATATGTAAAGACAAATGTAGCACCTAAATTTGCAGCACTATTTACTGGAATGAACTATGTGAATGCCGCAATGGACAATGCTGGAACAAGTTTTAGTATAACACAATCAGACGGTAGTATTTTTGTTGGTAGATATGGGTTCCAGTATACGGGCACATCTGGTCAAAATGGGTACCTAGTTTCACAACCTGTAATTAACCAAGTGTTTAATTCAGCAACAGATTTTCTTTACATTAAAAGCGGGCAGATTGAACAAAATAGTTTCTGTTCACCTTTTGTTGCAGGTACTAGATCAAATACCCAAGCAATCGTAGACCTCACTGGAAATAATACTCTCACTGCTAACAGTTTGACTTATGCTAGTGATGGTACGTTTAGTTTTAATGGAAGTAATGACAAAATAACACTTAATACAAACACTCTTATAAGTGGAGCTTCAAATTATACAATTGATGTAGCATTTAAAACAAGTGCTAATAGTACTGACTATATATTTGGCAACTATGGTACTACAGCTGGCGCTACCGGCGGATTAGAGTATTATGTATGGCAAAGTAAATTGAATAATTACATTGCTGGAAACACTCAATCTGCAACGACTCTAAATGTAGGGCAGTGGTATATTGCTAGCGTAACTAGATTGGGGTCTACGATAACTCATTATTTAAACGGTGTTGCTGATGGGTCTAGTACTAATGGTGCAAGTATTTCGGCAACTAATCCATTTACTATAGGCAACGCACATGATTATACAAGTGAAGCATTTGGAGGCACAATTGGTGCTATAAAAGTCTACAATCGTGCTCTGTCAGCAGCAGAAGTATCACAGAATTTTCAAGCACTACGCGGAAGGTACGGAATATGAGTTCAGCAGCAGGTTCAGGCGCAGTAACGAGTGGATTAGTTCTAGATCTTGACGCATCTTACATTGGACTAACAGCTACAGTCGATGTACTTCTTGTCGCAGGTGGTGGCGGTGGTGGCATGGATATGGGAGGCGGCGGAGGCGCAGGCGGCGTTCTATTCACTACATCTAGCATTGCGCATGGAAATACCTATGCAGTAGTAGTAGGCGGCGGAGGTGCTGGAGCGCGCGCTAGAGACGTGGCATCTGAGCGTGGTGCTAATGGTGCTAATACGGCCTTCAATGGATTGACTGCTATTGGTGGGGGTGGTGGAGCCTCATTCCATGATAACTCAAGTTATCCAGCAGGTTCCGGTGGATCTGGAGGCGGTGCTTCAGGAGGTGCTCAAGCTCCAAGTGGAGGTTCAGGTGGTGCTGGTGGATACGGTGGAGGAGCTGCTGGAACAGGAACTGCTGGTCAAGGATACGCCGGTTCATTTGGTATCTGGGCTTGGTATCCAGGTGGAGGCGGCGGAGCTGGTGGCGCCGGTTCTACTAATCCTGCAAATGGTGGACCCGGCGTATGCTATCCAACAATGAGTCCATATTACTTCGGCGGAGGTGGTGGCGGGTCAGGATATGCAGTTGGTCAGGGTGGCACTGGTGGAATTGGCGGAGGCGGGGGTGGTGCCCTTGGCGATACTAGCGTGGGCGGTAAAGGTGGACAAGGCGGTGGTAGTGCATTAAATGCTGGTGTAAATGGATCACGAGGGCTCGGCGGTAGTTGGGCAAACGTACCGGGTGGACACGCTGGAGCAAACACTGGCGGTGGCGGCGGCGGAGGGTCGCACTACAATTCCAATAATTGGGGTGGCAATGGCGGTTCTGGAATTGTCATCATACGGTATCTAGGTAGACAGCGAGCAATGGGTGGAGTGGTATCATCACTGGACGGATATACAATTCACACATTTCTAGCAAACGGAACGTTTGATACTACAGCATGGCTTGATAGAAGTGGCAATGCAAACACCGGTACTCTCGTAAATGGACCAACGTATAGTTCTGCGAATGGTGGAGTAGTCGTATTCGATGGAACTAACGATTATATCAATATTGGCGTAAGCTATTCAAGCACAAACGCTATCAGCAGAACTTGGGAAGCATTCGTTAAACCCAATGCTACTATGTCATATGCTGGAATCATAGGCACAGCGCTTAGCGGCGGTTGCACGTATTATTGCAATGGCGGCATCTGTATCGCATCAGGTAATTACCAATTCAATTGGTATGATAATGCAAACTATCTATTCTTAGACAGTGGTGTTGCAGCTACTTCTGGAGTGTATGCGCACGTCGTTGGTACATGGGATGGCACTGACAGTAAAGCAAGAATTTATATTAATGGCGTACTAAAAGCTACTAGTGCTGCTTCAAATTTAAACTACGGTGGAGCTGTAGGTGCTATTCAGATAGCATTTTTATCAGCAAGTGGTAACTACTTAAATGGCAGCATTGGCAATGTGAAGCACTATTACAATGAAGCGATGTCTGTTGCTGAAGTGCAACAAAGTTTCAATGCATCCCGAGCACGATTTGGAATCTAAGGAATTAAAATGAATAACAATAGAAAATACGTAGTGTTTAACGTATCTGAACTAGATAAGATTGACTTCACTCAAGTACTTGAAACATCTTCAGAAACTCTAGTAAGATCAGTGGATGGAACTAAGACATTCGTGAAATGGGAAGGTGACGTTCCACCATGTATTCTATCACTTACGACTAAAGGCGAGTATCTAACGACGGATGAGATCGTACAATTGATGACAACATCAGAATGGTCTAAACCAATAACTCCAGTAACTGAACCAGTAATCGTTGAATAAATATACTAAAGTCACAGGATAACGCATGGCACTTATAGACAAAAATATAATCATTACGCCCAATATTGGAGCAGCATCTGATCCTAAGATCGTGTTCTCTGGTGCTGATGCGGCTACTGCTGCACAGAACATTACGTTAACAGCGTATCCAACCAACGGCGGAACACTGAGTTTCGATGGATCTACCGGTCAGTTGTTCTCTGTTACTAACAGTATGTCTGGCACCATCTTCTCAGCGAATGACGTGTCAGGTATTCCAAGCATTGAAGTCATTGACACCGGACTAGTAAAGATAGCGCAGTACTCTGGCAACGTGCTACTTGGTACTGGAACTGACACGGGTCTTGCTAAGTTACAAGTAACTGGATCGCTGAGTATTACTGGCAACATGTTATATCCAGCTAACAGTAAGTCTGCCTATGGACCAAATACCACCTGGTCAAGTTATCTACACGTTGGAGGAGATGGTGTAAACGGTATCACCAGAACAGCGTCTATTGCATCTGTAGTTACTACGAATGGTAACCTACACCTAGACTCTGGTTCAGATAAAGCAATGTACTTGAATCACTATTCTGGTACTGCCGGTGTTAACTTTGGCAATGGTGCGCAATCTATTACTGCAACACTCACTGCTGCGGGCGTGTTCAATGGCACCAATGTTACAGTAAACAGTAATCAGACGCTACACGCAGGTAACTATACCTCTTACTCTCCAACACTAACAGGCGGTTCAGCTTCTGGTACTTGGGGTATTAGTATTACTGGCAACTCGGCTACTGTATCAAATATTATAGCCAATACTGGTCTATTAGTAAATAACTTAGTAGCCCCCGCGCTAATAGATGGATTAACTACAGGGAACTTCAGATCAACGATGTTTGGAACGGCAAGTAATGGGAATGCTTTATCTACATCAAGATGGAATTCTACACCAGCACCATTCAGTGGACTATCTTCATATGGTACTGCTATCTCTTGGGCCGGTAGCGATACTCACGGCTTCTTAGCCTTGAACTATAGTACCGCAGGTGCTATAATTGGTGGAGGTAGTGGGCAAGCCATTCAGTGGTCTGCTACGTTATTGCATTCTAGTAACTACAATTCATACTCTCCAACCCTAACAGGCGGTTCAGCTTCTGGCACTTGGGGTATTAACGTCACTGGTACTTCTAACAACATAACAGCATATACTATCAACCAAAGTGTTGGCACAGGAAATGGTCCTACATTTGCTGACGTTTATAGTAACGGTTGGCTTAGAAATAACAATACTAATACAGGCGTGTATAATCAAGCAACCGTAAATCACTGGTATTCAGAAAACAGCGCAAGTTGGACTGTGGGAAGTACTAGTACTGTTTATGGTGAAATAAGACTTCGTCAAGGACACCAGGGTACTTACAAAGGTAGTTACTATTGGGACAGTGCCGGCGTAGGTTTACTAAATGACCAAGGCGGCTGGTCTGTACGCTCTAATCAAGGCTCTGGATATGGCGGACAGTTGTATGGAGCCTGGGTAATGGCTGGGAATACAATTTTAAGCGCAGGTAACTACAACTCATATGCTCCAACACTAACAGGTGGTTCTGCTTCTGGTACTTGGGGTATTAACGTTACTGGTAGCTCTGCTACTCTTACTAACTTTACTGCTGCAACTTCAACAAACCCTTCAAATGTGGATTCGCCAACAACACTTGATGTTGTTGGCTACTGCTCGCAAGCAGGATTGCCATTTAGTCAGAGCGATGGCGGTCTATATTCGGCTGGCTACAGCACCTCTTGGTATCACCAAATCTACGGCGACTTCCGCTCTGGTCAGATTGCAGTTCGAGGCAAAAACTCAGGCACATGGCAATCATGGCGAACAGTGCTGGACTCCAGTAACTATACATCATATTCACCAACACTAACTGGTGGATCAGCTTCAGGAACTTGGGGCATTAACGTCACAGGTAGCGCTGGATCTGCCACGTATGCATACAATTGTAATAGTTGGTTTAACTTTAATAGTAACTATGGTCATGCAGTTGAAGGAATATATAACGCTGCTTTATTCCAAGGTATGTTCGACATGGGTCCAGCTTATCGACTTACTGCAGGTGGTGGGGTTGGCAACTTATATGGAACGTGCTGGTCTCACCCAAATGCTGGTGGCGCAGCAGCTAACTTAGATTCTCATGGTCAAATTGTTCTAATTAATGGTGGCTTTGCTTCATGTATGTCTTATAGTATTAAAGCTTCAGCGAATGTCACAGCATATTCTGATGAACGCCTAAAGACTAATTGGAAACCATTAGCAGATAACTTCGTAGAAAAATTAGCTAATATTAAAGTAGGTACTTATGACCGTATTGATCAGTCAATCACTCAAGTTGGAGTATCTGCCCAGTCATTAGAAACGCTATTGCCAGAAGCTGTTATTACTGGCAATGACGAGATGCAAACTAAATCTGTTGCTTATGGGAATGCGGCATTAGCTGCTGCAGTAATGTTGGCAAAAGAATTTGTTGAAATGAAACGAGTTATAGAAGAACTTAAATCTGAAATAACTAAATTAAAGGAAGATAGAAATGGCACTAATTAATAATTACGAAATTCCTGGAACAGGAGTGATTGTACCTAATGCTTATCATGTGATCGTGCATTTAGACGTAGAAAAAAGAAATACTGCTAGTAGTATTCCACCAGACAATTATAATGTGAACAGACCTAATGCTGATGATAGATGGTTAGCAGGTTATTATGGAAGAATTGTAGTTTCTGTTTGGAAAGATAAAGAACAAAGAGATGCAGGCAGTCAACCAATTGGAGTTATTAATGCAAACAACGCAGTGAATCCAGTATTCATGATAGATACTAATTCAGCTGATACATATTTAACACAAGCATATAATCATTTGTTACTCACAGATTATTATAACACCGCAGTAAATGCACTATAACAGGAAAATAAAATGACACAAGCAACATTCGCCATTACAATCAATGGTATCAAAACAGCAACCGTTAACGGAATTGCAGATGCGGTAAAACAAATTGAATGGACTCTAAAGGGAGAACTAGAAGGTCAAACATTTGAACTTCCACAGACTACTATCGTTCCAGACCCAGTAGAAGCAGGATTTATTCCATTAGCTGGTCTAACACCTGAAATTGTTACTGCATGGATTGAAGAACACGCTGAGAATATGAATGCAGCAAAAGCACACATTCAGTATGTGTTAGATAGACAAGTTATTGCTGCAGCACTAGTTACTACACCAATGCCTTGGGCGCCAGTCGTAGAAGAAACTGCACCAGTTGAACCACCAGCGCCTGTTTAATAAATAGAATATAACTGGAGACGACATGGCCGTAACAACAAGAATTGGTTTAATTGAATATTGCTTAAGAGCTCTTGGCGAACCTGTTGTCGAAATTAATATAGATGAACAACAAGTAGAAGATCGTGTTGACGAAGCAATTGAGTACTTTCGACAATATCACTTCGATGGCATTGAGAAGGTGTATTTAAAGCATAACATCACTCAACAGAACATTGACGATAAGTACATTGTTGTTCCAGACTTGATCTATGGTATCACTAAGGTATACCCAGTTGCATCTGGTACGTCTACTTCAAAGTCTATCTTTGATCTACAGTATCAACTTCGTCTTAACGACTTATATGATCTAACAAGCACGTCAGTGATGTACTACACTCAGGTTATGAGTCACCTAGCGCTACTTGATCTAACACTTAACGGGCATCCTCTCTATCGATTCAATCGCTTAAACAACAAGCTTTACATTGACACAGTATGGTCTGAAAAGATGCAGGTTGGTAACTACCTTCTAGTCGAGTGTTATCGTGCAATGGATCCCGCAGATGCTCCTCGTATGTATGGTGAGTCGTGGATTAAGCACTACACTACTGCGTTGATTAAGAAACAATGGGCAGTCAACCTTAAGAAGTTCACCGGCATGCAATTGCCAGGTGGAGTATCTATTGACGGGCCTGCACTATACGCAGAAGCAATGTCTGAGATTAAAGATCTTGAAGACGAGATGATGAATAAGTCCGCTCCACTTGAGTTTTTCCTTGGCTAAAGAAGATATGGATAAGTACGAAAAGTGGTATAACTCATTAATAGATCATGCTAAAAAAAGAGCATGGTTAAAAAAGACTGCGCCATGCTATGTTGAAAGACATCATGTCATTCCAAAATCGCTTGGTGGTTCAAATGATTCTAATAATTTAGTATATCTTACTGCTAGAGAACATGCTATAGCACATATGATTTTGTGTAGATTTGGAGATAAGAATCAACGTATTCGAATGACTAATGCACTGCAAAGATTTATGTCTTCTAATAAAAGCATTTCAAGCATAATGTATGAAAGTTGCAGAAAACGGTATTCTGATCTAATGAGTATGCGCCTTAGAGGCAATACATATAGATTGGGAAAAATAGATTCGGAAGAAACTAGAAAAAAGAAAAGTGTTCCAGGCAAAGGCGGTACTTGGAAAAGAACAGATAATCATAAAAAAGAATGTTCTGAAAGAGCGATCAAAAGAGCATATGAAAATAATCCAATGAATAATGAAGAATCTAGAAAGAAAGTCGGTTTAAGTAAAATTGGCAAAAAGAAATACACTAATCAATTAACCGGAGAAAGCAAAATGTTTTTACCTGGAACAGAGTTAATAGGTTGGAGTCGTTAATATGCCTAACGTATACTTTTCACATGGTACTCGCAACGAACAGTATCTTCTTGAAGATCTTGTTGTAGAGTCTATCTCGATCTGGGGACAGGAATTTTACTACATCCCTAGAACACTGGTTGCCAAAGATGAGATCCTCGGTGAAGATCGTCTATCTAAGTTTAAAGATGCTTATCCAATTGACATGTATCTAGAATCTGTTGACGGATTTGAAGGCCAAGGGGCTTTCATCCAAAAGTTTGGTCTAATGATGGAACAGTCTGCAACGCTCTCTGTCGCTCGTCGTACCTGGGAACGAGTAGTCGGTAAACATGGCGGATCCATCCTTCCAAATCGTCCGTGCGAGGGAGATCTATTATACTTCCCTTTGACTAAAGGATTGTTTGAGATCAAGTTTGTTGATCATCAAGATCCATTCTATCAATTGAAGAAACTATATGTCTATAAGCTTCAAGTAGAACTGTTTCAATATTCTTCTGAGAAGATGGAAACTGGAATTCCTGCTATCGACGTCTTTGAAACTCTTAAGACTTTCGATACAACGCTACAGCCAAACATTGACGTAGTAGATTCATACGGCGACAATAACAAATTTAAAGATGAAGCAACTTCAGTAGTCTTTGATACGAGCAATCCATTCGGCGAATAACATGCTAAACAATAATATTTTCTATCATGGTATAACTCGTAAGGTAATCGTCGCCTTTGGTAGTCTATTCAGCAACATTCGTATCGAGCGTAAGAAGGACGGAGAGACTGTTCAGACTCTAGCAATCCCTATCGCGTATGCACCAAAGGAAAAATGGCTTGTTCGTATCGAGCAAGATCCAATGCTTGAGAATCATACCTATACGACTTTACCAAGGCTATCGTTTGAGATCACGAATCTAACATATGATGCATCTCGTAAAACTAATAGAATGAACTACATTACTATTAACGATGCTAACAATAATCATAGTAAGATGTATGCACCAGTGCCGTATAACATAGACATATCGTTGTATGCACTAACGAAGACTCAAGAAGATGGACTGCAGATCATTGAACAGATCCTTCCATACTTTACTCCAGAATACACACTATCACTTAAGACTATTCCAAACAGTGATATCGTTATGGATGTTCCCATAATTCTTGAAGGTGTATCAGTTCAAGATGATTATGATGGTGATTTTGAAACTAGAAGATTTGTTACATACACAATGAATTTTACATTAAAGTGTAACTTCTATGGTCCTATCGTGGATGGTAAGATTATCACTTCATCTATTATTGATATTAACAACATTGCTTCTACGTTAGATGCAAACATTGCCGATGTATATACAACTGGAATTCCAGCAACCGGTGTTATCACTAGTGCAATAGTTGAAAACCAGTAATACAAATATATTATACCATACATGAATGACAACCTAAAATCTTATAATTCAAATGCAGGCTTAAAGGCTGCAGGTCAAGTTATAGGTTTCACTAAAGAACAACTTCAAGAATATTTGAAGTGCGCCGAAGATCCTATCTACTTTATCAACAATTATTGTATGATTGTATCGCTTGATCAGGGTTTGATCCCGTTCACGCTATATCCTTGTCAAGTAAATAAGATCAACATCATCCATAATAATCGTAAGGTTATTCTAATGGAAGGTCGTCAACAAGGCAAGACTACTTCATCCGCTGCATACATCGTCTGGTACACAATATTTCAGACGAGTAAGACAGTTGCTATTCTTGCTAATAAGGCAACAGCGGCACGGGAAGTATTGAATCGCTATCAGCTAATGTACGAGAACCTTCCACTATGGATGCAGCAAGGTGTTACTACATGGAACAAAGGTGACATCGAATTAGAGAATGGTTCAAAGGTATTCACGGCTGCAACATCAGCATCTGGTATTCGTGGTAAGTCTGTCAACATGTTGTATGTCGACGAAACAGCGATTATCCCAAACACTGTTGCAGAACAATTCTTCGCTTCAGTTTATCCAACAATTTCTGCTGGTGAAACGACAAAGATTCTTTTAAGTTCTACTCCACTTGGATACAATCACTTCTGGAAATTCTGGAATGATGCGGAGAATGATCGTAATGGATTCGTTCCATTGTTTATTCCGTATACCGATATCCCTGGACGAGACGCCGTTTGGGCCAATGAACAGCATAGATTACTCGGCGATCTTAAGTTTAATCAGGAAGTACTGTGTAACTTTCTTGGTTCAAGCTTAACGCTGATTAACTCCAACACAATCTCTCAGTTGTCACCAGGATCGATGATATATAGTAAAGACGGATTCGATGTGTATGAGAAACCAAAAGTCGATAGAGTTTATGCGTTAGTTGCAGATACTGCTAAAGGTGTTGGTGGAGACTACTCTGCATTCGTAGTAGTTGACATGACAGAATTACCATATAAACTAGTTGCAAAATATAGAGACAATAGGATTAGTCCTATGCTATATCCTTCGATTATAAATAAGGTTGGAAGAGAATACAATACGGCATATGTTCTTATAGAAATAAATTCTTCAGAACAAGTTGCCGATATTCTATACGGTGAATATGAATACGACAACGTTGTTATGGTAAATAGAAGTGGAGATGGACAGTCAATATCCGGAGGATTTGGCGGTGGTAGAACCCAACTGGGCGTTATCACTGATAAAAAAGTCAAACGAATTGGGTGTTCTAACTTTAAAGCTCTAGTTGAAGAAAAACGGTTGTTGATTCCTGATGCAGATGTTATCTCTGAAATTTCTACCTTTATTCAAATAAAGAGTAGCTATGAAGCTGATGAAGGGTATCATGATGATCTAGTTATGCCTTTAGTATTGTTTTCGTGGGCGACCACTAGTCAGTATTTTAAAGATCTTAGTAATATCAATATTAGACAAGTGATGTATGAAGACCAAATGAAACAAATTGAAAATGACTTAACACCATTTGGTTTCTTAGATGATGGACAAACAATGGGAGATGGTCTTTTGGCCAACTTCTAAAACTGACTATATATAAATAAAGATAGACAAAGTTCTAATTTTATTAATAACTCTCAAGGAGAATCGCAATGCCTTTCGCACTATCTCCAGGCGTAACAATTGTTGAGAAAGACTTCTCATCTATTATTCCTGCTGTTTCAACTTCTGCTGGCGCGTTTGCCGGTGTGTTTTCATGGGGACCAGTGGCAGAGCCAACAACGGTTTCTTCTGAGGATGTACTAGTACAACGCTTTGGTAAACCAAATGACGCTAACTATCAGTCATTTTTCTCTGCTGCTAACTTTTTAGCATACACCAACAATTTAATCGTTAATCGTACCGACACTTCTGACTTAAGAAATGCGGTTTCTTCTGCTGGTGGCGAAGTTCTTGATGTTACGTTTACAACAAAAGGTTCTGGCTATAAGACTGGACACGCAACTACTGTAGCATTCTCTGCTCCAGAAACAGTTGGTGGTTCTACTGCTACCGGTACTATTGTTCTTAGCGGTGGTATCGTTACTGGAATCTCCGTATCTGGTGGCTCTGGCTATCTAGTAGCTCCTACCGTTACGATCAGCGCTCCAGAAGTTGAAGGTGGTCAAACTGCCGCTGCTACTGCTGTTATTTCTGGTGGTGTTGTTACTGCAATTAACTTGACCGCAGGATCTTTAGGTTCTGGTTACTTAGCTGCTCCTACAGTTACTCTTACTGCGGCTCCATCTGGTGGCACTACTGCAACTGCAACTGCAACTGTTGCAACTTCTAGCATTAGCAAAATCAATATCACAAGTGGTGGTTCGGGTTATGTTGCTGCTCCTACAGTTACAATCGTTGCTTCTAACACTGGTACTGTTGGTGCTGTAGTAGCTCCTACCGGCGTAACTGCTGTTCTTTCATCTTCAACTGGTGTTAAGATTAGAAATACTGCTGACTATGTTGCAAATTTCCGTGACTTCCAACAGTCAGTGTATGGCATGTTTGCTGCTAGATATCCAGGTACTCTTGGAAATGGTATCTCCGTTATCTTAGTTGATAAAGCTGTATACACATGGGCTGCGGCAAATCAAAGCAGTTATATTAGTGGTACTACTGTTAAAGCTTCTGTAATCACATCAAGTTTTAGCGGAACTCCTGGTACTAGTACTGCAGCTTCTCTAAAGAACATTGCCGATGACGAACTTCACGTATTAGTTCTTGACACCGCTCGCGGAACATGGTCAGGTACTCCATACACTACTCTTGAAAAATATGCATATCTTTCAAAGATCAAAGGCGTAACACGCAGTGATGGTACTAACGTATACTATCGTGATGCTATTAATACAGCATCTAAGTATATCTGGGTTCTAAATACTCCTAGTGCTGTGCAAGTCAATGACCCACAGAATATTGACTGGAACCAAAGTATTGACTCAATTGCAACTGCTGCAAATCTTCGCGATTTAAAATCTACTGCAACTGCTATCGTACTAGCTGGTGGAGTTGACGATTTCGCTGCTACAGATGGTGAAACACAAGCAGCATTCTTACAATTCACAAATACTGATTTGTATGATGTATCTCTTGTCATTGCTGGCGACGTAAGTGCAACTACTGCAAACGTTCTAATTAATAGTTTAGCTGAAATTCGTAAAGATTGCGTAGTGTTTATCTCTCCACGTAATGCAGACGCTTCTCCTATCACTATTTCTACAACTGCAGTTGCTAGCATTCAAGCCTTTAAGTTAACTTTAACTAATAGTACCTATGCTGTTCTAGATAGCGGATGTAAATATCAGTATGACCGTTACAACGATACATATCGTTGGATTCCATTGAATGCTGATATCGCTGGTCTATGCGCTCGTACTGATTACACTACAGATGCATGGTTCTCCCCAGGTGGTTTCACTCGTGGTCAAGTAAAGAATGTTGTTAAGCTTGGTTTTAATCCAGGACCTACTGAACGCGATAATCTTTATAAAGAAAGTGTTAACCCAGTTGTAACATTCCCAGGACAAGGTACTATCCTTTATGGTGATAAAACATTCTGGTCTAAGCCAAGTGCATTCGATCGAATCAATGTACGCCGTCTATTCATTGTATTAGAAAAAGCAGTTGCTACAGCAGCTAAGTATCAGTTGTTCGAATTCAATGATGACTTTACTCGTGCTCAGTTCCGCAATTTAGTTGAACCGTTCTTGCGTAATGTCCAAGGTCGTCGCGGTATTATTGACTACCGCGTTAAATGTGATACCAGCAATAACACTGGTGAAGTTATCGATCGTAACGAGTTTGTTGCAAGTATTTTCATCAAACCAAATCGTTCAATCAACTTTATCACACTAAACTTTGTGGCTGCTCGTTCAAGCGTAAGCTTCGACGAAATCGGCGGTTAATTCACAAGGGAGGGAGATTAAACACCTCTCTCCCGTTGAATAAATAAAAGAATAAAGGAGTCATTCAGATGGCAAACATTTCAGATTTTAAAGCACAACTTACTGGCGGTGGTGCTCGTGCCAACCAGTTCAGAGTTGGTTTAGCTTTCCCTTCGTTTGTGAATTTAGGCGTAATTGCCGGTACACAAGCACAGTTCCTATGTAACACTGCTCAGTTACCAGCATCTACGATTGAACCAATCTCTGTTCTATACAGAGGTCGTCCAGTTAATTTTGCCGGTGAAAGAACATTTGCTCCTTGGACTGTTTCAATCTATAACGATACGAACTTCAACATTCGTAATGCTCTAGAACAATGGTCTAATGGCATTCAAAATAATGCAGATACTAATGGTATCACTAACCCATTAAACTATCAAGTTGACATGGCAGTATATCAATTAGATCGCAATGGCGCAACTATTAAGACTTACTCATTCCACGATGCATTCCCTTCTGAAGTTGGCGATATTCAATTAGGTTACGATCAAGGTAACGCGATTGAAACTTTCAATGTGACGTTCCAATACAACTTCTGGACTTCGGATACTTCTACTGGCGGTGCAGCTGGTGGATTTGGAGTTAGCGGTACCGTTAATACTCCAGTTGGCTCTTTCCCTATTTAATTAGAAGCGATATATAATGAAAGTCTTTGGTTTTGAAATTCAGCGTAAGAAGCAGCCTGAGCCGTTATCAATTATTGCTCCATCACCAGATGATGGTTCGACAGTTGTAACGTCTACGGCTGGGTACTATGCCCACGTGATGAATATGGATGATACGATTAAGAGTGAAAACGACTTAATTCGTAGATACCGCGAAGTGTCGCAGTATCCTGATTGCGATAGTGCCATTGATGATATCACCAATGAAGCTATTGTGGCAGAAGAGGATCATCCTCCTGTTGAAATTGTTTTAGACGATCTAAAAGTTTCTGCTGGAATTAAAACTAAGATTACTGACGAGTTTAAGAACGTCATGACCCTATTGAAATTCGATCAAAAAGGTCATGACATCTTTCGCAATTGGTATGTTGATGGTAGACTATACTATCAGATTCTAGTGGATGAAGCTAATCCAAAGAACGGTATCGTCGAACTACGACCTGTTGACTGCCGCAAGATTCGCAAGATTAAAAACGTACAGAAACAAAAGAATCCACAAGGTGTGGAGATCATTAAGAACGTAGAAGAGTATTACCTGTACAACGATAAGGGTATTACTGAATCTACAACTCAAGGAATTAAACTTCCTACTGATTCTATTCTCTATACTCCATCAGGAGTCATAGATCAAAATTCCGGTCTTATGCTATCGTACTTGCATAAGGCTATTAAGTTAGTAAATCAACTTAAGATGATGGAAGACTCTTTAGTCATCTATCGTATCAGTAGAGCACCAGAACGTAGAATTTTCTATGTTGACGTTGGTAATCTACCAAAACAAAAAGCAGAACAATACGTCAATGACTTGATGAATAAGTTCCGTAACAAAGTTGTTTACGATGCAACAACCGGCGAAGTCCGCGATGATCGTAAGCATATGTCTATGATGGAAGACTTCTGGATGCCTCGCCGCGAAGGTGGCAAGGGTACAGAAATTACTACACTTCCTGGTGGACAAACACTTGGTCAGATTGAAGACATTGAGTTCTTCCAAGGTAAACTATTTCAAGCATTGAACGTTCCAATGAGTCGCTTAAAAGGCGACGGTGGATTCAACCTTGGTCGTTCATCTGAGATCAGTCGAGATGAAATTAAATTTACAAAGTTTGTTTGGAGAATTCGTAAGAAGTTCTCTAACTTATTCCTCGATGCTCTAAAGATTCAGTTAGTCCTTAAAGGTGTTATTAATATCGAAGACTGGCCAGAGATGGTTCAACAGATTCGATTTGACTTCATGAAGGATAACCACTTTGCAGAGATCAAAGATAACGAAATCATGCAAGGTAGAATTAATCTGCTAACTGCTATTGACCCATTCGTTGGAAAATACTATTCTCCTACATTCGTTAAGCGTAATATCCTTATGCTCAATGACGAACAAATCGAAGAAATCGACAAAGAGAATGAAACACATAATGCAGATACGCAAACTGCTGAAGTAAATGATATGTTGGTTAAGGGTAAAGCCCAAGCCGATATCAATAAAATGCAAGATACTGGAGATAAAAAATGAGTACACGTGATTTAGTAGACGCCTTAATTTCAGGCGATTCGATTGAAATTGAAAATGCATTTGATGCTACTATGGCTGAAAAGATGTCGTCTAGTTTAGACACATATAGAGTTAAAGTGGCCCAGTCAATGTTTAACCCTGCCGTAGCAGTTGCAGATTCAGAATAATTCTAATCTCTATTTGATGATAAATATAATCAATAAGGAACTAATATGGCGGTCGTAAAAAGCTTTTTAAAATTAACAGAATCAGAGAGCGTAGTTAAAGTCGCAGGAACTGCCGGTGCTGCTACCATCAGTCTAGCGACTGACTTGCTTCGCTCAACTGAAGCACTCACAGTTGGTGGTACTCCAACAGCAACAATCAGAACTCTCACTTGGAGTGGTGCTGCAGCAGGTGTAATCACGATCACTAGAAATGGTGTGACAGTATTTACACTTCTTAGTGCTGCATGTGGTCAGTTAGATTTTGGCGGACAATTTTGTGTCGCCGATAACACTGAAGCGACGTCTGATATCGTAGTTACAATCAGCGGTGGCCAAGCAGAGGTGTTGCTTCGCGTGGCTAAAGTAACTGGTTATTCAAGCAAGATTGAAACTTCACAGTTCAGCGTATATGATAATCTAAACGCAGTGGGAAGCTAATCATGTATCTAATTAAAGAAGTCGTAGAGACCTGCACACTAGTTACCGAGAATAAACTCGGTAAAGGTAAAGAATATTTTATTGAAGGCGTATTCCTTCAATCGGAAGTCAAGAATCGCAACGGTCGTATGTATCCAGAATCTACAATGGATAGAGAAGTTGCGCGTTACATGCTTGAAAAAGTAGGTAAGAATACTGCTTATGGAGAACTTGGTCATCCAGAATCTCCATCTATCAATCTAGATAGAGTATCACATATGATTGTCGATCTTCGCAAAGAAGGCACTAATTATATTGGTAAAGCAAAGATCATGGAAACACCAATGGGTAATATTGCACGAAGCCTTCTTGAAGGTGGAGCAAATCTCGGAGTTTCCAGTAGAGCGCTTGGATCCCTTCGTATGAATAAAGAAGGCGTGCAAGTTGTTCAAGACGATTTTATGTTGTCAACGGCAGCAGACATCGTCGCAGATCCTTCAGCACCAGATGCTTTCGTAAGAGGTATCATGGAGTCGGCAGAGTGGGTTTTTGTTGATGGTCGCTTTGAACAAAAGCATATTGAACAAACTAAGAAACTTATTCAGAATGTTCCGTCTAAGCGATTGAACGAAGTTTCCATACAAGCATTTCAGAATTTTCTGAATAATCTAAAGTAATAAATAAATAATCTAGTTTAGGAGAATAAACACATGTCTATCGAACAAAAAATTGCCGACCTTCTTGAAGAATCAAAGAAGTTACAAGAAGAACAAGTTGAAGTAGTTGCTGAAGAAGTAGCTGCTGAAGTAGTCGCTGAAGAAGTGGTTGCTGAAGAACTTACAATCGACGTATCTGAAGACGTCGCCGCTTTAATTAACGGTGAAGAACTATCAGAAGAATTTAAAACTAAAGCTGCTACAATTTTTGAAGCAGCTGTAGTAACTCGTGTTAAGCAAGAAATTGCTAAACTCGATGAACAGTTTGATACTAAACTTGCTGAGCAAGTAGAGTCAATCAAAGAGGGTCTTGTTGAAAAAGTTGATGGATACCTTAACTACGTAGTTGAGCAGTGGATGACAGATAATGAGCTTGCCCTTGAAAATGGTATGAAGAGTGAAATCATGGAGAGTTTCATCACTGGTATGAAAGGTCTTTTTGAGCAACACTACATTGATGTACCTGAAGAAAAGTTTGATGTTCTAGGTCAAATGCAAGAAGAAGTTAGTGCCGTAAAGTCTAAACTCGACGAGCAATTAGCTGCTAATGTTGAACTAACTAAGCAAGTAAACGAGATGAAGAGAGTTGCTGCGATTGCAGAATCTGCAGCAGGAATGGTTGATACCGACGTAGAGAAGTTCAGCGGCCTAGCTGAAGAACTTGCCTTCGAAGATGCTGACACCTTCAAGACGAAACTTCAAACCATTAAGGAAAATTATTTTGGTAAGAAGGTAAGTAAGACTGTTGATTCAGTCGTGACAGATGAGCCAGTGCAACTTTCTGAAGAATCAATCAGCCCGAGAATGGCTGCTACTCTTCGTGCACTAGGTAAGAAGTAAACATCCATTAAAAGGAAAATAAAATGACAACACGTCAAGATTTAATTAAAAAGTGGTCTCCAATCTTGGAAGCTACCGAAGCTGCTCCAATCCAGTCTAACTATCGTAAAGAAGTTACCGCTGTTCTTTTAGAGAATCAAGAACGCGCAATGGCTGAGAGCTATCAAGCTCTTAACGAAATTGCTAACACCGGTGGTGCTGGTGTTGCTATGGGCGGTGCTGGTACTAATGCAAATATGGCTGGTTACGATCCAGTTCTTATTTCCCTAGTACGTCGTGCAGCTCCACAGATGATCGCTTATGACATCGCTGGTGTTCAACCAATGACCCAACCTACAGGTTTGATCTTCGCTATGAAGAGCAAGTACTCTACTCAAGACGGTGCAGAAGCGTTGTTCAACGAAGCAGATACTGACTTCTCTGGTACTGGTACCCACGCTGGTTCTAACCCAGTTGATGGCACTTACACCAAGGGTACTGGTATGTCTACCTCTACCGCTGAAGATCTTGGCGCTGGTACTGCATTCGGTCAAATGGCTTTCTCTATCGAGAAGACAACCGTTACTGCACAAACTCGTGCATTGAAGGCAGAATACACTACTGAATTAGCACAAGACTTGAAAGCAGTTCACGGTCTTGACGCTGAAGGCGAACTAAGCAACATTCTTTCATCAGAAATTCTTGGTGAAATTAACCGCGAAGTTCTACGTACCGTGTACATCGGTGCTAAGGTTGGTGCTCAAGTTGGTACCGCTGCTGCTGGTACTTTTGACTTGGACGTTGATGCTAACGGTCGCTGGTCTGTTGAAAAATTCAAAGGTCTAATGTTCCAAATCGAACGTGAAGCTAATGCAATTGCACAAACAACCCGTCGTGGTCGTGGTAACTTCATCATCTGTTCTTCAGATGTTGCTAGTGCCTTGGCAATGGCTGGTGTTCTTGACTATGCTCCTGCATTGTCTACCGGTCTAAACGTTGACGAAGCAAGCACCACTTTTGCTGGTGTTCTAAACGGTAAGTACAAAGTGTATGTTGATCCATACTCTGCTAACCAAGCAAATACTCAGTTCTTCGTAACTGGTTATAAAGGTACTTCTGCATTCGACGCTGGTCTTTTCTATTGCCCATACGTGCCGCTAGAAAAAGTTCGTGCTATCGATCCAGCTACCTTCCAACCAAAAATTGGTTTCAAAACCCGTTATGGCATGGTTGCTAACCCGTTCACTAGCTTGTCTTCTGGACAAAACATCTACTATCGCAAGGTAGCAGTTACCAACTTGATGTAATCAAGTTAAGTCTACGTAAGATAGACACTTTAAAAGGGGACTTCGGTCCCCTTTTTTTCGTATAAATAATAGTATGACTACAGTACTTTCTACTCAAATTCCAAAGAACGTTAATCCATTATCTCCTAATGGATACCTGTTTACACTTCAAAGATTGCCAACGCTGAGTTACTTTTGTCAAGAAGTATCTTTGCCTGCTATCACTCTACCTGAAGCAACTCAGTTAACACCATTTTCTAAGGTTCCATTAGCAGGTGATCAGATTGATTTTGATACTCTTAGAGTTCAATTCTTGATTGATGATAAGATGGAAAACTATAAAGCCATTCACAATTGGATTATAGGACTAGGGTTTCCAGAAGATTATGCCCAGTACACTACCACTATCGGTGGTGCAACACCTGCTGCAATGAGTGAAGTCGCAAAATCCTCATCAGACGCTACACTGGTTATACTTGGTAACGACAACAATCCTATACAAACAATTCAGTTTGCAGATTGTATTCCACAAAGTTTGGAAAGCATAACGTTTACATCTACCAATCAAGATGTGACATACTTAATCGGAAGCGTAAACTTTTCGTATTCTTATTATAGATTCATTTAATTATTAGCCGAAAGGCTATCACTGAAATACATTATGAACATTGAAGAACTTCATGACCTCTGGGACGTTGATTGCAATATCAACAGTGATCACCTTGATCGCGAATCAGTTAAGAGCCCACAACTCCACGCAAAATACTTACGACTTCTTATCCAGCATAAGATGAAACTATCAGCATTGACTGCTGAATATAATACTGTTCGCCAAAAGAAGTTTAGATACTACAGAGGAGAGATGGGTAAGGATGAACTCATTGAACTAAACTGGAAACAGTGGCAGGGAATCAAACCACTAAAGAATGAGATGGATGAATTCCTTGAAGGTGACACCGACTTAAACAAGATCAACATTAAGAGTGCATATATAAAAGGAATGGTAGAAGCTTTAGAGTCTATCCTTGGTCAAATAAAATCTCGTGACTGGCAGATTAAAAATGCTATCACTTGGAAACAATTCGTTGCAGGTAATTAATAATGATCACAATTGAGAAGGTAAACAACGTTCACCTGCGGATCTATGCAGATCCTTCAATCACACAAGAACTATCGGAATTCTTCACCTTTCAGGTAGAAGGCTATAAGTTCACGCCTGCTTACAGAAGCGGTCAGTGGGATGGAAAGATTCGCATGTATGATATGCATCGCAAGACTCTATACGTTGGCCTTCTTAAATATGTTATTGGATTTGCAGAGCGTAATCAATATGAGATTGCATATAATAATGAAGTACTACCTGCTAACAATATAACTCGTGAAGAGATTGTTGAATATGCTAAGTGGTTGAACCCATGTTCTCGTGGTGTTCCCATTGAGATCTATGACTATCAGGTAGACGCCGTCCATAAGGCACTAACGGATGAACGTGCTTTACTACTATCTCCTACTGCATCAGGCAAATCATTCATCATCTATACTACGATGAGATGGCATCTTGAGAACAAACGAAAGTGTATTGTTATCGTTCCAACTACTTCGCTAGTTGAACAGTTATACGCAGACTTTGCAGATTACTCTTCTGTTAATGGATGGAAGACTGATAGGCACTGCCAGAAACTATACAGTGGATTCACTAAGGATGTTCAAGCAGATGTATTGATCACCACATGGCAATCAATTTACAAGCAACCTGCTGCTTGGTTTAATCAGTTCGACGTTATCTTCGGCGATGAAGCTCATAACTTTAAAGCAAAATCTCTTACATCCGTGATGGATAAGATGGTTAACGTTAAGTACCGTGTAGGTACTACTGGTACGCTAGACGATAAGAAAGTTCACAAACTTGTGCTAGAAGGAATCTTTGGTCCAGTTCATAGAGTTATTTCTACTCGCGAATTGATGGATTCAAACAGAGTTGCAAACTTAAAGATTACCTGTATCGTACTAAAGTATGATGAGACATCTCGCAAGATTATGAATAAAGCTCAGTATCCAGATGAGATCAACTTTATCATTGGGCACGAGAAGCGTAACAGATTCATCCGTAACCTAGCACTAAACTGTGAAGGTAATACGCTGGTATTATTCCAAATGGTTGCTAAGCATGGCAAGATTCTACATGAAATGATTGCTGCTAAAGCCGGTGATAAGAGAAAAGTATTCTTTATCTACGGTGGAACTGATACGGATGCTAGAGAAGAAGCTCGTAAGCTTATGGAGAATGAAACTGATGCTATCTGTATCGCTTCATTTGGCGTATTCTCGACAGGTATAAATATCCCATCGATAGAGAACGTTATCTTTGCTTCACCAAGTAAGTCTAAGATTCGTAATCTACAATCTATTGGTCGAGGATTAAGATTAAAAGAAGGTAAGACTCACTGTAATCTATATGATATCAGCGATGATCTACACTGGAAGTCTTATAAGAATCATACTCTTGGTCACTTAGCAGAAAGACTGAAGACGTATTCTGAAGAGAAGTTTGTCTATAAGATTGTTGAGGTGCCAGTTGAATGAATATGTAGTATTTAAACTAGTGTCTGGTGAACAGATGATTGGTACATTGTTGAATGATATCAGCGAAGGAATAGTCGTACTAGATCCTATAATCGTGAAGATGACACATATCGTTAGAGATGGTGAACATGTAGAACAGGCTGTTACATCTAGATTCTGTCAGTTTGCAGAAGACAATGTATTTGCTTTCCGTCATAGAGATCTGATCTACAAGAAGAAACTAGATCCTAATATGGTACAGTACTATGCTCGTATTATTAAAGCACTAGACGCAGAAGACAATAATATCCAACCAGCCAATGAACCAGTTGATATACCAAAGGATAGAATTCTTCATTAATCTGAAATCCTTAGATTTATTATACCATCGGTTTGCATGGCTGTACAATCTAATTTATCTAAATGCAATCTAATCTTGATTGTACATGAGTCAATCTTTAGTGTATAATCGAGTAAACACACTACGGAATTCTAATGGCAACCCACTACGTCAACAACGCCCAAATGCTTGAGTCTATCAAGGATTATCGGGAAAAACTACTAGCCTCTAGAGAAAATTCTACTGAGACACCTCGTATTCCGGAATACCTTGGCGAGTGTATCATGAAGATCGCTACAGGTCTAAGTAGGAAATCAAACTTTATCAACTACTCGTATAAAGACGATATGATTCTTGATGGAATCGAAAACTGCATTCATTGTATGCACTCCTTCGATCCAGAAAAATCCTCAAATCCCTTCTCCTACTTCACACAGGTAATCTACTTTGCTTTCCTTCGCCGCATTGCCAAGGAAAAGAAGCAATCGTACATCAAGGGTAAACTCATTCAAGACATGGCATTCGACTCCTTTGATCTACAAGGGCATGATGACGATGCAGACTTTAAGAATGCTTACACCGCTTTCATTCAAGCAAATTCTAACTTTGACGATTCGTTCATAAAGAACAAAGAAAAGAAAAAGAAGGAAAAGCTTGAACAGTCACTTGCTAACTTCATTGACGATCCAAAGACTCCTCCTCCAAACGAAGACAACAACCCTTTCTTTAGTGATGAAATTCCACATGACTGATAGAGACTGGTTAGACAAAGTTGCATTAGCGGCTAGTGTGTATTGTGAATTCCCAAATACGAATGAAGCAGAGATTGACAAGTTTATAGAATTCTTGTATTATGCTTATGGCTATGATAAGTTTTTAGAGGTGAAGAAACATGAATAGAATTGGGTTTACATGTTCATCGTTTGATTTATTTCATGCTGGTCATGTATCAATGCTGCGAGAAGCAAAGTCACAGTGTGATTATCTTATTGTAGGACTACAGACTGATCCTACGATTGATCGTCCAGAAAAGAATAAACCCATTCAATCGATTACAGAACGATACATTCAACTTTCAGGATGTAAATATGTAGACGAGATAGTTATGTATGCAACTGAAAATGATCTTACAAATGTTTTGAAAACGTTTTCAATTGATGTTCGCATTTTAGGTGAAGAGTATCGTCATCGACCATTCACTGGAAAAGATATTGAAATGGAATTCTATTTTAATACCCGTCAACATAGTTTTAGTACAACCGAATTACGCGAAAGAATCGCTAACGCAGAAGTACTCAGCGCCTCATTGAGAAGAAAATGAAAGTAGCAATCATAACAGACCAACACTTTGGTGCTCGTGGTGATAGTGTTCAATGTTTAGATTACTATGAGAACTTCTATAAGAATGTTTTCTTTCCTAAGCTAAAGGAACATGGTATCACCACGATGCTTATCCTTGGTGACACTTTTGATCGTCGTAAGTTTATCAATTTTAATACACTTGCTCGCACTAAGAAGATGTTCTTCGATAAGGCTTTCGAGGCTGGTATCCTAATCACTATGATTGCTGGAAATCACGACACGTATTTTAAGAACACCAACGAAGTCAATAGTCCTGAACTAACATTAAAAGAGTATTCTAACATTGTCATTGTTAGTAACCCAGAAACTGTTAACGTCGCTGGAACCCCAGTTTGTTTTCTCCCTTGGA
>Ga0208426_1000016_pt1 | contig 48331 bp, 57 predicted proteins | sample DEB19_08_DNA_6_FD_184524 | JGI IMG/M metagenome (GOLD analysis project Ga0208426, IMG submission 184524) | Aqueous microbial communities from the Delaware River and Bay under freshwater to marine salinity gradient to study organic matter... | ecosystem: Environmental > Aquatic > Marine > Coastal...
CCCTGCATCCTGTATCCCGATTCCTGAAGGCTTAGAGCTTCCAGAAGGACAGAAACAATTTGACCTCGTCGCTACCTTTATGGTTGAAGACGGTATGCTGAAGCCTTTGGCTATCGACGGTATCCCGATCCCTGAACCTGAAGAAGGTGAAGCCGAGCCTAACGCTGAGCATGAAATGGGTGAAAGCCCAGAAGAGCTCGGTCGCGAAGGTGAAGGCCCTCGCGGCGGCATGGGTCCAGGCCCCGCTTCCCAAGCACAAGGTGGCTCTTCGATGGGTGCTGATCAAGGCTTCATGGCCGCGATCGAAGCAGCTCTCGGTAAGCCAAAAGGCAAACGTTCGTAATTCTCCCGCATAATGAAGCACGTGATTTTTGACAAAGTCTTTAGCCCCTTGGCGGGTACGTGCGCTCCTCTTTTGGGAGTCCTAACCTCCCTTCAAACCGAACTCGCTTGGTACCTTCAGATCATCTCGCTCTTGGTAGGTACCACGGTTGGCTTGATTTCTTTGTGGCGTTCGATTAAGCGTTTCAAGTAATGGCCGAAATCTCCAAAGAAGAGCAAGACGCCGCGGATGCAAAGCAACGAGTTATCGATCGCTTGGTCGCCCGTGCGGGGGTTCAGGACTTAGCTCCAGATCTTCAAAAGAAAACTCCCGCGGAGATCCAGTCCGGTGCGGAGCTCAAAGGAAAGGCCAGCCCCAAGGACTTTATCGAGCCTTATTACGGCACTAGCTTGCTTCGTGAGATTCTCAAGGCCAAGCACTACAATCGCGACAACCCTACCTTAAAGGAGGACTCGTACGGGAAGATCTACCAAGATATCCCAGTTTCTGTTGAGTCAAGAGCTCCAAGCTCTTATAACGTAACTAATCCCAAGGTAACGCTAACAGGAACTCGCGGCAAAGAAATCAACAAGGTTAATGCAGATACCTTGGAGAAGTGGATGCAAGAGCCAGAAGGTTCAGATCTCAGGAAACAAGCAGAAGAAGCTATTTTTAGTAACGCTTACTCTAAAGCAAAAGATTACGCGGACTCTTCGCAGACCGCCGAACACGAGTTTGGTCACCACTACGCACGGCCACAAGAAAAGCTAGATATATCTAGCAAAGCTTATCCTGATAAACACCAGTATACTCATTTAAGTGGCCCCAGTGAGTTTTTAAATGGTATTGGGGAACTTCAACGTGCGACCTTTAAGGCAACAGGTAAAAGGTTTGAAGACCCTGAAGATTTTAAAAAGTTTATTCAGAGTGGGGCCGAGCCAGATTATTTGACCCCAGAAAGTTCGCGAGCAATCAATCATTTGCGAATGCAAATTAAAGCTGATGCAGATCAGGGTAATTATTATCTTAATAAAGTTTCAAAACTTGTTCCTGCTCTCGTCCAAAACGAAGAGCCCAAGTCCTTCCAGGACGCTATCGAGAAACGATTATCTTGACTCCGGTATCTATTATCGGTATTCTTCAAGCCTTATGACTAATACTACTATCCTTGGAGTTATCTCTATCCTTGCCGCTGTCCTTAACGCTGCTGTTAGTTTCCTGAAAACTGGTGCCTTTGATGTCGCTGGAGTTTTTACTGCGGTTACCGCTGGTATCGGTTTGATCAAGGCCGCTGACGCTACCACCGCTGCTCCCAAAGCGTGAATGCACTCCTGCTAGCAATCATTGCTGCTTGTAACGCTTATGCACTTTCAATCTCCTATGCCCGTGAAAACGAAATCGACTTACTCGAAGATGAGATTGATCGGCTCGCTGGTATTGGTAATGGGGCTAGCAAGCTGCGTATTGAAAGACTCGCACCGAGGCTTAAACGAAAGCGGTCTCTATGACCCAGACCACATTACCTTGAAGCCTGGAGTCAGCTACGACTTCGAGGAAGGCTTCTTGGTCGGTCATCTCCAGCGTTTCCACAGCCAGTACTCTTACCAACGCGCAATCATCATCGGTAATGGCGAATAACTTTTTACAAGCAGTAGAAGATAGACTATCTAATAAGCCTAAAGATTTCTACAAAGAGATCCCAAAAACTTTTGCTGGTTACCCTATTATTCAACCAGATGCTGGCTGGGATAAATATTTTAAAGATAATCCTCATGTAGCAGGTGCTGCTGTTGGAGCAAAAGTTCAAGGAGACTGGGATACTAGTCCTACTAGATCCATTGTTGTTAATCCTTATAATAAGTATATGCAAGATCCAACAAGCCGAGAAGGTTTAATGATGGTCGAAGCTGTACGACATAAAATTGCTGAAGAAAATAAAACTCCAACATTTAAAATTACTCCAGAAATGCAACAATGGAGAGAAAAAAGTTTTACTCCAGATCAACCCTATAGAACTAATGATAAAGCTTTCAAAGAAACTTTAATCAGCCGTGCTGTTGTTGGAGATGTTGGATCGGAGTTTGCGACTCCTGAAGTTAATGCAGAAGCAGATAGATACCGCAATTTAATTTTAGAAAAACTTAAGCAAGAAAAAGAATCTAAACCGTCTTTGGTAAAAGAGACACTTCCTTTAAAATGAAGTTGCCCAAATCAATACGAATTGGTGGGCATAAGATTAACGTAAAAGTCGCTGATTTAGAGAATTTAGGGGAGTATCATTCTGACACTAAAACGATTAAGATCAACGCAAACATCATCGGTGACGACAAGGAATGCTTTGAAACCTTAAGACATGAAATGATGCATTGCGCTTTAGATATTTCTGGTTTATCCTTTTGCGACTCGTTTGAAGAAGAATCAGTTGTCCGTTGTATGGACAATGTTTTCTTTCCCGCTTACGACAAACTACTCGTAAAATTACTATGAATCACGATCAAATCGCAGCTATTCAAAAGAAGATCGGTGTAAACGCCGACGGTTTCTGGGGTCCAGTAAGTATGGCCGCAGCGAAGCGACATCTGCGCGAGTTGATGCCGAATCATTCACCCTGGCCCTCTACTGACCAAAGAAGCCTTACTACCTTCTACGGTGCTGCGGGGGACGAGTCCAAGCTGATCAACTTACAGGTCGTTGGCTTGGGTATCGAGTACGATGGCAAGCCGGTCAAAACGATTCGCTGCCACGCTAAGGTCGCTGATTCGCTGCTTCGCATTCTCACTGCTCTCAGCAAGAGTCCGTACAGTCATTTGCTTAAACAGTACGCCGGTTGTTTCAACAATCGTCTGATGCGTAACGGTTCTTCTCCTTCTCTTCACGCCAGAGGTGCTGCTGTAGACTTCAACCCTGGCTCCAACGGTAATCTCCAGAGCTGGCCCCATGACGCCTCAATGCCTTTCGAGGTTATGGAGATCTTTGCAAAAGAAGGTTGGCTCGCTGCCGGTGCTTTTTGGAGCCGCGACGCGATGCACTTTCAGGCTACCGCCTAAAGAATCCTTGACTTCTTGAGCTTGAGAAGCTAACCTACTCAAGCAATGGCCGCAGCACAGTACAACTTGAATATTGCTAGAGGCGAAGATTTCTCCTTTACGCTCACTATTAGGGATTCCTTTGATGAGCCAGTAATTATTACCACTACTGGTAATAAATTCAAAGCAGAGATCCGTGAAGAGTTCAAGAAGCCATTGATTCAAGCCTTTTCTTTTCAGACGAAAACAGCGGTAACTGGCCAATCAACTATTGATTCAGCACTTGATGTCGGTGAAATTCGCTTTAACCTTACCAACGAGCAGACGATCACGTTTGATGTGAATAAGAAGTACAAGTGGGACTTCTTCTGGACTGATTCCGGTTCCGGTAATCTGGTCCACAAACTTCTTTACGGCGACGTAATTGTTTCGGCCAACATCACTAATATCTAATGTCTGACTATAAGCTAGTTGTAAACGAAGTACCGACCTACAACCTTTCGGTTGCAGACGGTACGACTACGCAGAGTCTTTCTGTTACAGACGGCGTTAAGTTGAACTTGAATCTTAACGGTTCTACTGGCCCTTCTGGAGTCGGTGTACCAGTCGGCGGAACCACCGGACAAGCTCTCACAAAGATTGATAGCACTAGCTACAACACTCAGTGGACTGACGTTGTTGATCTTGTCAGCGATCAAACGATTGATGGTGTAAAGACATTTAGTGCTACTACTCTTTTCAATGGCGATGCTCAGTTTGCCACTGGCGCGATTTTAAATATTGCTGATGGAAACTGGAGTATCAACCCTGACGGAGCCGCAACTTTTACTTCAGCTACTATTGGTAATAACTCAGGTCCATCTGCTAATGTAATTGCATTAACAAATGGTGGTGGTTGTGCTGAATTGTACGTTGGAGATTCCGTAAAAATCGAATCAGATACTGGAAATATATTCCTGAATCAAGTATCTGGTACTGGTATCGGATCTATTGTTTTTAATACGAGCGACACATATACTGGATCATTGGGACCATCTGGATCATTAACAAATGACCAACGCTGGACCCTGCCTGACGCAACCGGAACCATTGCTCTCGATTCCACAGCGGTGATGCTTAGTGGCGATCAGAGTATTGACGGAACTAAAACATTTAATGGTACTCTGATAGCTGATGGTATAGGAAATTACAATGCAATCGATCCTACATGGTACATCGATGGTGGTGGAGGGCTGAATGACAGTTGTGCTAGCTTTGGCACGCTAATAGTTGATTCAATAAAAAGAACTAATAATAACAATGAATTATTAGTTCCTGATACCAATGGATTTATCGCTGCATATAGCACTATCTACGATGAACTACAGGATACAGTAACTGTATCAGGCACATTCCAACCAACATTGGGTACTATAGTTACTAAACCTATTGTATTCAAAGTACAGAGGTCATTGGACATTCAAAATGAAATTGATATGCTTATGTATGTTGATGGATACGAAGCAAGATTATATAATCAAGGAGGCAGTAACTGGGCATTCACGCTTAATTTGCAACCAGATTCTGACTATGGTATGTATGCTACAAGTACTAATGGTATTTTAGGCCCATATACACAACAAGAATGGTTTGGTGGAGCTAGATTGGGTCTTACTGGCACAGGTACTGTCTTAGTAAGTATCCAGCAACTTGAGAAATCAAGTCAGGGTCTTTTCAGATCATCTCCATATGGAACTACTGTTTGCTCAGTAGCTGATAATAATGCTGGAATAGGCTACTGGGAAAGACTACTAACTACAGATCTAAGCAATCACTCTACACCTGCATTTCTTAGTGGCCCGCAGACCTTCTCCGGCGCACAGAGTTTCAGTAGTACAACTCGCCCAACGAGCAGCGGTACAGGCACTCCAGCAGCGACTAGCCTGATTACCCGCGACGATGGAGATACCCGATACGGTGCGCTTTCGAGCATTGTCTTAGCTGCTGATTCTGCAGGCATCAACAATACAATAGCTCTCCAGTCTACCGGACTATCATTGACTCTTGCTGCTGGCACTTACGAGATCAATATGCACTACCACATGGTTGTGACAAACAGTCCGACTGTCACAGGCTACAATCAACAGATTTTGGCTAGCGGCCCAGTGGATGTTTTAGGTATTGGTATGAGACAGAGTGTAGTAACTGCTACATTCGGCGTAAGCCAAGCAGCAACAATCAACTTGATTGGAGCAACGTCAATATATTCTGAAGGGAATGTTGCCGGTACAACGAAAGCACAAACTTTCAGATTCATTGCTTCCTTCACGTCCACAACTACCATTGAGGTTAAAATCTCACAAGGTATAGCTACATTAGCCGATCCAGTCTACCTCAAGAAAGGGTCCAACATGACCGCCCGTAAAATCGCTTAACCCTTATGCCACTCATCCACACCAAAACCGAAGCTGAAGCTGACCTTACTAGAAAGGATGAACTCATCCTGCAAGTCGCTGAAGCAGCGCACCATCTAGCAGTAACACTGAAGCAAACGAACGATCAGTTCTGGAGCTTGCCAACTGATCGTCTGCTTGCGGTGCTAAATGCTGACGTTATTTCAACGCTCAATACCTTCGCAGCGAATGCTGGAATCGGACAAGCGGTAAATGACTCGCTCGATGCTGTTGGTCTGCCACAATACTCGACCCGTGCGCCATTGCTCATGGGTCGCCAAGACATCAAACTCGATGATAACGGAGTTTTTGTCCTGATCCCTCCGGTTGTTGAGATGCTAATCGAAGAGCCAGTTGTTATTGACGCTGAACCAATCTAATCCTATACTACCCTTATGGCTGACTCTATCTTAAAACAAAATGCTGGACGCGGCGGTGCTGTCGTCGTTAATACTGGCGGAACTCTTGCCGCAGGCGAATATGTTGCAATGACTACGTTAGGTGCAACAACCGCAATCGGTGCAGGAATTACAACGCCTCTTAATTCTGGTTCTGCTCTCGGCGTTATTGCTGCTGGCATTACTATCAACACTTTAATCGTAAGTACTGGATCTACCAATACAGTTACAGGCGGTCCAGTTATCTTCTATAAAGGCGTAACAATCTAAGCTCAATGCTAGCCGCTAACTTCGATATCACTTTAGACCGCGCCGCTGATTACAGTTTCGTTTTGACGATTCAGAATCAGGCGTTGGGACCGATCACACTTCTAGCTAATGAGTTTCAGGGCGAGATTCGTGATACTTACAAGAAGAAGATTGTCGATTTTATGTTTAGCATTAGTGGTCTAGCTGTTGGAGATGTAAAACTTTCTTTAACAGAAACACAGACGCAGCTATTTAAAGCGGGCCAAACTTACTCTTACGATATTTTTAGAGTTAAAAGTAGCGATACGGTTCGCCTAATCGAAGGCTCTTTAAATGTACGTGCTAATACCACTAACAACTCAGTAATTTAATTCTATGGCTAACGATACTTATACTCTTACAATTTCTGAATTTGGATCTGCGTTACCAACGTCTCATGCATCTACTCACGTTGGCTCCGGTGCTGATGCAATTAGAGACGCGACACCATCACAAAATGGCTTGATGACAGCGGCCTATGCAACAAAAGTTGAGGCAGCATTAACGGCAATTGCAGATAACTCAATCACCACTGCAAAAATTCTTGATAGTAATGTCACGCTAGCTAAACTTCAAAACATCGCTGCTGATATATTACTTGGTAGAGCTACAAGTGGAACTGGCGTTGTCGAAACTATTCCATGTACGAGCTTTGGGCGTAGTTTATTATCTCAAACTTCGACATCTGGACAACGTTCAGTTTTGGGTTTAGGCTCGATGTCAACTCAAGCAAGTAGTTCCGTAACTATTACTGGGGGTTCAATCACGTTATCAACTCCATTAGTAGCTACTAGCGGTGGAACTGGTTTAAGTACTATAGCAGCTGGATCACTTATTGTCGGTTCAACTTCGAATACATATACTACAGTTGCTGGCGGGGCTAACGGTTATGTTCTCGTTTCAACTGGGCCAACCCAACCACCTATTTGGCAGGAACTAACAACAGGATCTGTTAATGTTACGACAGCTACAGGTACTCTACCAATTCTTCACGGGGGTACCGGTGCGACGACTCCAGCTTTAGCTCGCACAGCTTTAGAATTAGGTACTCTTTCAGTTCAATCGGTTAATAATATTGCTGTAACAGGTGGAGAACTACAAGGACTTGACCAAGTTGGCTTCGATCTTACCCCAACAACTTCAGCATTATCCGCGGGACAACTTCGTTGGAATACTGAAGATAAAACATTAGATCTAAAACTTCAAGGTGATGTTACTCTTCAGATTGGCCAAGAAACCAATCTATATACGTATAATAGCGAGGCGTCTACTATTTTAAATGGAAAAGCCGTCTACATTTATAGCTCTGTTGGGGCTAACCCAGCCGTCAAGCTTGCAACTAACGCTGCGGATACTGCTTTAAAAACTTTGGGTGTTGCTACTCAAGATATTAATTCTGGAGAATATGGGTATATTACTACGCAAGGTCTAGTACGCAGCTTAGATACTTCTATTTATTCTCCAAATACTTCTGGTACTCCGTTATGGTTAAATTCGTCTGGTGGGGGGCTCACCACTACAGAACCAACTCATCCAGCTTTACGTATTCGAATTGCTACCATTGTTAAGTCTGGTACTGATGGGAGTATTTATGTACAGCCCCAGTTATTTTCTGATGGACGAACAGCAGGACGTTTTACATGGGGTGGCAGCAATAATATTGTAGGGCCAACAGTTACTTTAACAGGACTTACGGCAGATTCTAATGTAATTGTGCAAGAACGTGGGGCCACTACAGCTAACCCACGAAGTTATTCTGTTGTTTGCGGTACAAATTCTTTTACGGTTTATGCTGATGCTGCTCCAGGTACTGCAAGTAGACTTTTTTCTTATATCGCCTTTATTTAAAATGCCAATTTCCCCGTTACCCCAGGCCCCGTACCGCCAAGACAGAAAGAATCTTGTAACCCCAATCGTTGGGGATATTCTTTTTTCGGAGATCCGTGACTGTAACCGAACCGAGTTTCCTGAATACGGTACCGCACACCCAAACCCAGCGAAGTGGCCCCACCATAAACTGTGCTACATTAAGCCGGTCGATATTGAGCGTAATGAAATCTTTGAGTTCTACTACTGTGCGGACCGCGAAAACCAAGATCTCTATAACTTTGAGTTCTCCAATCAAACGATCACTGGAGTAGCTGGACGCAAGTTACGGACAGTTATTCGGACCTACGTCACTCCACGCGCAGATTTTGATGCTAATATCCCTGAGTTCAACTCGGTAATGCCGAACGAACCAGCCGGTCAATTTGATGTTGTCTACTACTTCTTTGAGAAAGAACAGGCTCGGGTACCCGACAAAGAGCTCGACTCACTTTACATCATCGAGAAACGTTCCTACGTTGATGAGTCATTGCTCACCAAACCAGTTTCTATTTCAGTCGAAAAGGGCGACCTAACCCCTGCAAAGTTTCGCTTTAATCTCCCGACGACTACCGAAGACCAAGTCGTAGCTGGTGATGTAACGACCCCAGTACTAACTGGAAATCAAATTGCGTCTTCTGAAGACCAGTTAAACTCTTTTACTAAAGAGGTCAAGACCATCACACGAACTCCTCAAAGTGGAGATATCACGTTAACGGGTAGTAAAGCTTACGTGGAGGGTACAGTCGCTTCTGTTTCCGAGACTCTTTCTACATCTGATCAGGATCCTGATTCTGGTGTCTTTATCGTTCAATCCGAAGTCACCCCTATAGGAGACGGTCGATTCTTAAAAGAAACGGTGTCCGTTGATGAATGGCCTACTCTGATCAACTCGGACTGGGACCACGCACTTAAGTCCCAAGTTGTCCGAACAGATACATTCATCGCGTCAACTGATATCGATACAGACGCACCGTTCACATCTTACCGTGCCGTTAACAAAGACCGCACCTTACAGTCAGTCGAAGTCGCCCCGACCGATACGCTTACAAATTACTTGTTAGGTTTACCGACCCGTATCGATCTTAAATTACCAAATATTCTCCGCGCCGTAGAAATTATTATTTCAGAAGGTGGGGGTAACGGCCAAGGTACGAGTAGTTCTAGTGGAAATAATGCAGGCGAGTCTTACGCAATTTCCACTATGGGCAAATCTGAAAGCTCGAGTTCAAGTTCAATTAAACCTGACTTACTGATCGATATTGAACAACCCTGGGGCTCTGATTTACCAGTAATGGTTTATTATTTTTATATTGAGGCCCCAAATAATGTAGCTTCTGAGTCGGATGTTCTTTATAAATTGAGCACCCTAGTTGGAGCTACTGTAAATAGCTGGCCTTATTTCGAGCCGGTATCTAAAACTGTTATCCTTAGAGGTTCTTCTGGTGATTCTGCTTTATCAAATATGAGTTCACAGGAGAAATCATTTTCAAAAAAATCAGCATCACAAAATAATTCTAGTAGTAATTCAAATACCTACCGGTTTAGTTTAAATATCGATACCGTTACTTTACCGCCTACCCTACATAAAGGTTTTGTCTTTACTGGACTAGGTGGAAAATCAATTACTTTACAAACTTCCATAGATGAATCAATTCTTAGTAGCAATTTACGGTATCGTTTTTCTGTAGATTTTGATGCTTTAAAAGATCAAATTATTACTTTATGGCCGTCAGGACATAAGTTTTATTGCGCTCAGACTATCGTAACAGCTACTAGCTTTTCTGAGTTAGCCTACGGTGTCTACGCAACTAACCCCTATATCGTAGAAACAATTCCAAACACTTCAGACTCTAAAGTCTATATTGGCGGGGCTGAATCTGATGTAAACCCAACGAACGGGGATGAGCGTTTAAAATTCTCTGAGCATTTCTTAGCTTTAGCTGACGATACAGTTACAATGTACCCGTCACAGATTAGCTTTTTATCAAAGTATGACGTTGTAGACGCGACAGTATTTACGACAGCTCTTTCTGGGGTCGTCGTTGATTCCATTTTAAATGTTGGTGAATCTCTTCTTACAACTGATACTCATGTTGTCGTTAACCAACGGTACTTTTTTGATGCTGATTTTACAGTTAACGCTGGTCAAATTATTGTCCTTTCTTCGGGCCATTCTTTCACTTGCGACGAAACAACAACTACCCCGACTACTACCGGTGTAAAAATCAGAAAAATTGATTTTACTAATGCTTTAGGTGGAGCAGATACCATAGTATCCATTGGCGGAGTTTCATATGGGTCAACTACTTATTTTACAGGTTTTGGCCCAAGCTTAGCCTTATCAACTGTTGGAGAAGGAACTTCGACTAGGGCAGATTATTTATTCATTCCAACCGGAGGTATTACAGCTTCAGCTCTTCAAGCTGAGAAACAAACACCGATTACTACTTCATTCCTTGAATCAGAAATCCCTGTTCTTTCATCTACGACTACTCTCGGTACTCCAAACCAAATCACGGCTTTGGTTTCACCAAACTTTGTCCAAGCAACTAACCCGACAGACATCCCTCGTTCCGGTATGTACATGGTCCAGTCCAGAGTTGAGCCCTATAAATGGAATTGGCTTAAGTGTATGGCTGTCGTTTTAGACGCTTCTCAGTTTGCTAAAGGTTAAAAGTTATGGCTAAAATAAACGACAACACCGATTGGGCTAGCTACGCTACGGCACCTCCTCCGGTAATGACCCAAGGAACCAAAGAGATACGAGATCGATTATCTGAAGATGCTAGAAAGTTTAGTGAAAATCCAATGGATGAATCTATTCGTCATCCACACCCACACGGGATGGATGACTTCATTAAAAGGTCGCACCCAGATACAGATAAGAAATCTCAGTTACCGGAATCTAAACCAGAATCTGCGGTACCAACAACCAATAAATCAAATACAACGCCACCATCAGGACCTGCTAATTCTCCTTCTCTTTCTAAGCCAAGTAATCCGCTAGTTCCAAAATCTTTTTATTGTTGGGAAGCTGGTAAACTTGGCTTTATTGATTTGTACTGCAAGTTTGATTTCACAGAACTCAAGTAATCATGGACTATATTCCAGTGTTTCACGCCCCCCAAATCATTTGTCCGTTCCTGGACCGTGATAAGATGTGTACGGTAACAGACGAGTATTATGAATCCCAAAAAGCCTTCGCTGAGGATGAGGATAACAATTACGTATTGTACGAGATACCAGAAGAGGTCGCCATTCAGTGGAAGTTCAATGTAAAAAAAGTATCTGTGCAGTATTACTTAGTTAGTAGTATGTATACTGAAACTTATGAGTGCTTGGCTAGTCCTTTAGGATTTGAGCCAAGACAATATTCTCCAGTTGGAAAACCACCACCAAACCTATATCATAATTTATATGGGGCTAAGGAACTAAGTACCGGAGAAACTTACGAGTATTGGGCTACTTCTACAACTATTCCTGATAGCCCAGAGTATGACCATTATAAATGGGAACCACCGACTAATGATCGAGGTGCTATCTTCTTGCACGCTGGTAAATGGTATCATGCTGGTGGTATGCGGCGTTTCTATGGGATAGAATCAGACCAGCTACCTACCCCGTACTTAACGATGACTACTTATTTATGGGGAGTAGCAACTGGTCCGTTACCGGTATCTGCTCCCATTCCCCTTTATGCAACAGTCACCGAAACCTTTTTCTAGAATCTTGATTCTTGACTCTTGTTCTTTATTCCTTTAACCTCTAGACCTTAACATTATGGCCACATATTCTCCACCAAATTCTCCAGGATCTCTTTGGGGTCAGAAAAAACCAGAAGAACTTTTTGGTAACCCATCATTAAATCAGGGGCCAAATGTCTCACAAAAACCCACAACAGTTGCTCCTCCGCAAAGTTTCTGGGGCGGATATAACCCCGCGACGCAGAGCGGACAACCAGCTCCTGCGTTTAGTGGTGGTGGTGGCGGCGAGCTTCCCGCATGGATGCAAAAAGCAGCTAATAGTTTTGAAGAACAGCGTAAAGCTGAGACCCGTGCCCTTAATATGAGCACCGCTGTAGAAGGTGCAAAGGCTGGGATTTCCCCAGTTTCTGCTATTTACGCGGGTACTCCGGCTCAATCTTCTGCTTTTATTAATAAGAAGCAAAATATTGGGATGCCTTCTAACTACTACCGCTAATGAAACCAATCGTTAAAACACAGAAACAAGTCGCTTATCTTCTTTCAAAGGTTAGCCCTTTAAGTGGTAAGCAAGAAGCTAAACTTAAGCGTGAGCTTCATTCTAAGAAAGTTCTCGTTGGTCCAAACAAATCTAAGTAATGCCCCAACCAGTTTTAGTCCAACCCTCAGATAAAGCCAAGCAAGCTTACGGGCAAACCGCGGCTTCGGGTATGGACTTGGACCGAGCCTTCGACTATATCAAGAGCTACGAGGGTTTCAAGCCAGAGCCGTACAAAGACACCAAGGGGAAGTGGACGATTGGGATCGGAACATTGATCGGTACTGGTACCGACGAGGATCTCGCTAAGAGCGGGTACAAAGGGAAGTCAATCGATCTGAATACTGCGGCTCAAATTGCTCGAGAAGATATCGCTAAGAAAGCAGCTAAGATGTCTAACCCAGATTATCTTGGTCGGATCGTACAGCAATTTAGTCCAGAGCTACAGACAGGACTCGTTAGTGGTTTTTATCGTGGAGACGTATCTGGTTCCCCGAAGACTTTAAAGCTACTAAATTCTGGTGACTTGATCGGAGCGGCTAAAGAATTTTTAGATAGCGACGAGTACCGCAAAGCCAAACAAGAAGGATCTGGGGTTGCTGGTCGGATGCAAGATCTCGCTAACTTGATCGCTTCTGAGGGGGACCGTAATCCACAGTTCTACCAAACATTTTCTAGCCGTGTTGAGTCTCAATTGAAGAATCCAGCACAGCAAAAACTACCTTAAAACGCAATGCACGCTACTACTCTCGGACAACTCTCACAGCAACTTAAAAGCTATATCCAACCTGGGCAAAGCTTTGCTAGCTGCCTGAATCAAGCCTTACAGGTAATCTACGGGATGGGTATCTGGCGTGATTTAACTATCGAAGGTGTCTTTGACTGCTCAAACGGTTACGTTACTTTACCGGAAGAAGCTGAGTCTGTACTCTACGCTGTCTTCAATAACCAACCAGCACGTGTTCATAGCTTATGGCATGACTTTCAAGCTGTCGGTGACCGTTATGATTCTACTCTTAGTTTCGGTTTGGTTGATGATGGATTCAAACCCTTGCTCGTAGACTTAACAGAAGCGACTTCTTCGATTTATATCCAAACTGCGGCTAGCTCTACAATACCGCATAGCTATTCTTTAAGCGATGGAAACCAATTAACTGTAACTGGTAATGACGGTGACCAGTTTTATACCGGTGTAGTTGTCCCTGACTTAGATTCTGAAAATATTCAAATTGGTTATAAAGTAGAATTTGGAAGTCCCATAACTAGCATTCTTAATATTTGCTATGAAGGTTTTACTGCTAAATTTGATTTACGTTTAGACCGCGCAGATCGTGCCACCACTATTGCAACAGTCGGCCCAGGAGATGGTGTCTGCCGATTCCGCCGGTACCGTGTTCCGCAAGCTACATCGAACTCTTATGTTCATATCCTCTGCAAGCGTCAGTTCTTGCCTTTACAAAAAGACAACGAGATTGTTTATATCAACAATTTCGCTGCTTTAAAACACGCTTTACTCGCTATCGTTGCGGAGGACAACGCGGACTTAGAGCGTTCAGAGATTCACTGGGGTAAGTGCCGCCAGATCTTGGACGAGCAACTAGACCAGTACCGCGGCCCAGCTCGCCCAAGCTTGAATCTCCAAATGAACGGAGAGGGTATCTTGGCTACTCGTAACTTGTACTAAGTGCCTCCTTGATTATGCCAAGTACATCTTCCCGTAGGATGTCTTGGACGAAACCTACTTGATTCGCGTCGTCGTTCTCGTATTCGTACAGGATCTTCTCGCAATCCTCGATCCATGTATCTAGTATCTCATAATCGATTCCTTTAGCGGATCCCTGGAAACCAACCGAGGTTCGAATATTGTCCTCGTCGTCTGACAAAGCTTCTACGTAGATCGTGTACTCTTCTGCTCTGAGTTGGAATTTAAGTGGCTCAAGCATCACCGTTTAATTTTGATGGTCCAAATACGTCCTGAGCCAGTTGATTGGCTGTTAATCTCACGGGCCTCTTGGTTACTCTTCGAATACTCTTCAGCACTACTAAGGTCACGCTGTAAGCGCATAGGCTCCCGTACAATAGGAAAGCTACGAAGTTCATCGATGCGGTTGATTTCGACGACAAGCTGAGTCGTAGTTCCAGTCCAGTACTCATGTTGAGGATTTGATTCGGCATAGTAGTTAAGGAAGATATCGAGGAGTTCAGTAGCTCCTTGGCGAGCAGAAGAATCGCGTGCGCTATTTTCGACCATTGGGTGGAAGTAGCTGCGGATCCCGTAACGTGCAGAGCCAAGAACGGCAATGTTTGTATCGTAGTCCAGAAGCCAACGAGCGAAGTGCGGGAGCTCACGACCAATCAAGGCTTCTTGCTGCTCGTTCGGTAAGAAGTCACGTACAGAGTTATCACTGATCTTGAAAGCCATTAGCTTATCCCTGTTACTTGATTCAAGGGTCGGGATCATGCTCAAGCTATTTGCGTCTTCGTTCAAGGTAATGATCGCTCGACCGTACCAGTTGATGTCGGTACGGTCAGCGTACTTTGCTTCGACCTGAATCCTTGGGTTCGCAACGAGACGCTTCAGCATTTCAACGAACTTACGGTGGTCGGCAAAGTTAGTGGCAGAAACTGAGTCATCGATCGTCCAGATAGGGACCTCGCTTAAGGACTTATTGAAGGTTGTCTTCGCGGCCATGTATTCACTGGCGTCAGCGTGTCCGCCAAGGAGGTTGCCAACGATGAATTGGCTGAGCAAGGACTTACCGCGTCGTGGAGGTCCAGCGATAATTACAGCGTGACCGCTGAGCTGTTGCTTAAAGTAGCTTGCCTTGTACGCTCGGCTAAGCCATCCGTACCAGAAGTCCAAAGGCTTGCAGCCAAGTTCATCAGCGATAGGATCAAAGAGCTTATCAAAGAACTCGTGAAGCCAAGGCCAATCCGTGATATCGCCGGTAGCTGCTGGGGAGACAGCTTTACAGCGGCTTGTATTTACCATGCGTCTACCGTCAGGCTCGATGACTATCTTGTCGGCTTTAAATACAAAAGGAGCAGCGCCGTCTACACGGTTATGGGTAATGATGTGGTGTAGGGCAGCTTCAACTTCTGTTACTTTTTGTCCCTTCTTCTTCTCACTACCAAAACCAGCCATCTTCAAGTGAAGGATGACGTTGTCTCGGATATTACGAACAGCACCTGTGGGGCCAATAATCCAGAAGTCACGACCATCGTACCAGATATCACTGACTCCTTCGACAATTCGCTTTGTCTCGAACTGTTTAACGAAGTCATTGCCCAGAATCTCACGCCAGCTAACGAAAGGAGAACCAGCCCGTTCCGAGTAGCAGAGCATCCCGTCAGCTTTAATTACCGCGCCTTCACGATCGATACCATCATCGATCCAGAACAAAGGACCGCGGGAGCCCTCAGAGAATTCACCTTTCCAACGGTTAGGCCAGGTCTCTTGAATGTGTTTCTGGATCGTCTCTAGGGGGATATTAACGTCTGTTAAGACCCTCTTGCCGGTACCAACCTTGAATAGAGTAGCGATTGATTGTTCTCGGCTAATCGACCCACCAAAGCTCTGCCAGTCTGCCCCGACCTCGAAGTACTGACTTGGGTTCGTACTCGCTGTATCGAAGCCAGCATGGAGTTTTGTAGCGTTCAATGACTTCGCTAAGTGCTCTAGGACTGCTGTAGCGGTATCTTCGTTGACTAGGATTGGTTGGTCGATCTCCCAGATCAAACGTAGATAGCCTGACCAAGTCTTAATTGCGTAGGTTGGTAGGGGATTATCAGGACCCAGCCGCTTAGCGAGGTCTACTTTCAATGAGTCCCAATTAACGGGGGCGTCGTAATCTAAGATTAAGGTATGAATTTTGCATGGAGGATTTTCAACTCCAATTCGTTCCGCGGGGTTTAAACCTTCTACGCCGCTAATGAATGCGTGCTTGGTATCCGCCGCGGCACACCAGTTACGGAACGCACTCTTGCTAGTAATCTTGGGGTAGGTACAAGTAAAAGCTGTTGGGTCAAAATTTAAAGCGTTTGTGGATCGGAGATTCGGGATTGAGAAGTACTTATGGTTCATTGCTGGATTCTTGTTATTCGGTTTCTTGTAAGCCGTCAAGCGGTTACTTCGTGTAGGCTTTCATTATTTTTCCCTCTGCGTCAAGAGGAATATCGGAGATCCACGGAGGAGGTGTCTGCATCAGCTTCGTAACCGCTGCTAGAGTTGACTCTGCGTCTTCGTCAAGGCACTCGATGACTACTTCATCGTGTACGTGTAAGATGATCTTGAATCCTGCTTCTTCGATCTGGCGAAGCTGATAGCAGAAGATGTCACGGGCCAGGCTCTGGCTAGCATTTTCAACGAGCATTCCGAACCATGGACGAACGACCATTGGTCGGCCATTACGAATCATGACGCAGGTTACGGAATCAGCGGAACGAGTGAGGCCCCGATAAACCATCGCGTTACCGCTTGGGAGCTCGACGCGGAACTCGCCAGACTTAGTAGCCATCCTAACTTGGCGGTCTAATTTGCGCCAGAACTCGACGACCTTATTCATTTTGGTCTGGTAGAGCCGAACACTTTGCTCAGCTTCTTTGAGTTCGCAGTTCATAATCATGGCATATTTCTTGGCTGATGCGCCATAACCGCAACCCAAAACCATTCCTTTGACCGTTTGACGAAGCTTCGGGTTATGTTCTTTCAAGGAACCAAGTTCTTTTTTCCAGAGACCAAAGCGAATCGCAAAGGCTTCGTACATGTCCTCGGTCTCGCGAATCTCATCGAGGGTACTTTTGTCCTCTGCCAGCCAGCAAAGGGTACGGACTTCGATCTGGCTTAAGTCAACCACGACCAGAGAAGAACCTTCGGGAGCTTCGATCTGGGCACGGAGGTTGACGCCGAACATATCGCCGCGGGGGAGATTCTGAAGATTTAGATTTCCGCCGGAACCCGAGAAGCGTTTGGTGTGGGCTCCGCAATAAAGCAAACCGCCGTAGTAGCGATTGTCGTAAGAGCCCCGTTCGAATGCCTCGACTTTCTTGAGTAGGGCATTGATGCGGCGATAGCTGCGGACTGCATAGACCCACGGGAAGGTATCTGCATACTGGTCCAGCCAAGCCTCGCACTCTTCGTCACCCATCGCCCAGCTCTTTGGGGGAATAACCCCCGCTTCACGACAAGCCTTCTTTGCTTGTGCTGGACTGAGTAACGCGCCATTATCTCGCCAAGGAATCGCCTGCTCAGCTTCCCAGAGCTGAACTCGCAAGGTCTCTGCGTGTTTGCTAACCAAGTCCTCATTTACTGGGATACCTCGGCGACAGATCTTTCGGGTGTGTGCGCTGTAGTACCGCTCAAATTCTGGCCACTGAGCTTCGAGTTCTTGCCAGAGCTTAAGACACCACCGGCTATCGTCGAGGGCGTACTCTGTAACTTCCGCTTTGAAAGCAGGGTCCATCGTTGCCCAGTCCAAGCCCTTCATGTTATCTCGAGTCGCTTTGCTGAGCTCGATACCGAAGACATCCTTAACAGCGTTCTTCAATGCGCGGGGCTTACCAAGGTACGCGGTCATATCCGCGGTGCAATGCCACTCAGCAGCGTTGACTAGAGGGTACCAGCCGTGATCAGCACCGAAGAGATAAAGTGTTTCATCGAAAAAAGCATTGTGGCTAAGAACCCGCTGACCTTCCAGTAAGTTCCAGTCAAAGTCTTTTGGGTGACCACAGAATTCATAGCCGTCGTCCGCGACGACCGAGACCATATAAGCGTCAAATTTAGGGTGGGCAAAGTATCCTCGTGGACCTTGTACCGTGATAGAGCATTCTTTATCGTAGTAGGATTCGAAATCGACAGCGTAAGTTTTCATAGGGAAAATGTTTCTAGTTTCTAGCATAAAGAAGCCTGTGACCCTACACTGGGTTGGTGTAAAGTCACAGGCTAGGGTTGGGTTTTTCTTATCGATTACTCGACTTCGTCAGTAACGACATTGAACTCGAGCTGCTCAGCAGTTCCGTGGGCGCGGAGTGCATCGAGCTCGTGGTCAATCGCTTGTCGGACAACCAAAAGACTTTGCATCTGGTTGATAAGCTTTTCAACGTTCTCTTCAAGCTCATCACAAAGACCTTTCAAGGTATCGGATTCACGTTTCAGCAAAGCCAACTGTGCCACGCCCGAAGGCATTACTTGGAGACTCATGCTGCACCTCCCACGATATTAACCAAGAATGTCTTCACAGCCTTTGGTGTAGTCGCTGCTGAGCGTCCCAAGCAAGGAACGTACCAGCTGTACTTACCGCGTTCAAGAAGCAAAGAACTAAGATTCCATTGGGTATCCGTCAACGCGAGTTGTGGGTTACCGGCGTGGAAGCTATTCAAGATCTTAAACGTGTGATCGTAAGCAAAGCTCTGGACGATCAAACGTGCCAACTGGTAGGGGGTACCATCGATCAGGTATGGGAACATTTCAGCTGCTTCTTCTTCGTCCAAGCCGCTAAGCTCAGCAACGTGAGGAATCAACATGATGATTTCTGCGCGGGGGATCACAGAGTATTGGCTATCCAGCTTCAGCTGTGCGGCTTCTTCTGGGGTATGAGCGATACGAGCTTGGTCGTCTCCATCGTACGGAGTCTTTTCGGTCCAGCTCTTCTCGATCGAAACAACAGTCACTGGCAGTTTCTTGCCAGGTTTGATGATTGCTGCGCGGCGATCCAGAACAATTTCTCCTGGGTTACCTTCGATCTGACTCATCTTTTGGATGCAGTTCAGCTTCGGGACATGGAAGTCCTCTGCATTGAAAGTTGCATTATTGTTACTTGCGACCACAAGGGTGGCAACCGGCTCTGCCGTTACGACGGCTACTTCTGTCTTACTCATTCGGGTGTCTGGTTTCTGTTTTGTCTGTTCAATCAACCTTGGGCTAGCGTGAAACGTTCTGTTCCACGTTCCAAGATTCTCTCATCGTCTAAGCCAACTTCGAAGTCGCGAGCCCATTCGGTCTTTTTTCCCTTCGGTGCTTTCGCGGCGTAAACGTCACGAATTTTAGCGAAAGGGATGTCAGATGCCTCGAGGACTTGTGCGAGATCAATGCCGCGCCCATTTGCATAAGCAAGGAAAGCTGGCTTGTCAACGATAAGTTTTCTTGCGCCCATGCTTTTTAGCTTGAGCCCAGGAAGTTCTACTCCATCCTTTGCTAGGGCAACTGCCTTAGCGCGAATGCCATCCGCCCATTTTTCAACGATGGTGGCTACGGAATAAAGTTTAGAAATAATTTCTGGATCCTCGATATCTGCGGCACTTACTGGCCCGTCTGGAAGGATATCAGGGTAGAGTCGGACAGCAATTTCTTGCGCTGTATGCCCGAGAGCTGGGCAACGATCACGGTGGGCGCAGTAGCTGCAACCATTGGTAATATTCAAAGACTCCCAGTTAGGCGTCCCGTTGTTTTTCCACTGCGGACGTACAGCCATTGCCGTGATAATCGTGTCACTAACGATCGCGATGTAATGTGGAAGTTGATCACGGTGGTATTCTCCAATCAAAAGCTCCTGACGCTGTGGCAAAGAGAAGCTGGCATAGATTGTAGAAACTTCTGGAAATTGTTGGAAGACACCGATCGCGTAAGCAGTGCTCTGCCAGTTCTCTGGGGGCGCATCAACATGGCCGATGCCGGTCTTGTGGTCGTGTAGTACTGCTTGGTTCCCCGCAACAGCCACGATATCCGCGGTACCAAATGTCTCGCAACCATTCAATGCCATCTCGAGTCGAATCTCTTGGTGGATGATCGGCTCGATGTCGGTCTTTTCCTTGAGGTAAGCAATCGCATCATCCATGTCGATGATTAGCTGGTTAAAGATCCCAACTTCTTTTTCGTTATGAAGCGCGGATGGGTTGCGGACTTCGACAGCTTCGTGGATTCGAGTGCCCATCTCGGCTGCGTCGTTAGTTCCTCCGCGGCTTTCCCAGCCAGCGCAGGCGTTAACGTGTTTGAGGCTGGATGGACCGTACTCTGCGTGCGGACGCTCAGAGTGGTCTGGTGTTATTGCGTTTGTTTCTGTACTCATAGATTAGCGGTTTCTTGTTCCTCGTCGAACATTGCAAGTTCGCTGTGAACGTCATCAGCAATAACTTTGAACTCTCTGCTTGGCAAGGATAAATCTGAATTATTTTCAGCATAGTTTTTTGTGACTTCGACGTAGCGTTCAAGAGCGAGTTCCCGCAAAAGTTTTCGAGCTGCCCAGTAATTTACCCAGACCGATGAGCTAGTCTTGTTTGCTTCCCCTAAACGATCGATAATGAATTGTAAACGATCTTGTGAATTATTTTCCATGAAGGGCTTCTAGGTTCTTGATTTTGGTAGCTATAACATCCATAACGGATTCTTCAACACTATCGGCAGCTACCACTACTTGCTGCAAAGAATCGCTTTTAGCCCCATTACGGAATATCCGACCAAGGACTTGGAGATGGGACTTCACGTTGAAGGTCGGGCTAATCAAGGAGACCCGTTGTCTTTGGCCTTGGATATCGTGTAAACTTAATCCGGTACCACCGGCCTCGATATTGGCGATTAGTATCCCACATCCGCGATCTGCTTGAAAATCATCAATGATCTGTTGCCGGTCATCAGCTTTCTGACCACCTTGAATCACAGGGCACTTAAGGCTTTCCTGCAAAAGCTGGATCGTCTCACGGAAGTTCATGAAAAGTACGACGCTCATTCCTTGCTCAACGTAGTCGTTAGTCAAAGCAATCAGGTCTTGCACCTTACCCAACTCAGCTGCTTGACGGGCACGTAGGAGCCTGACGATAAAGAGTTCTTCGGAGTCATCTTCTTCAAGAACTTCTTCCATCAAGAACCTTGCAACGGCGTCCTCGCTAATCCCTTCGTTCTGATAAGCAGATGTAGCCTTCTTGCTACAAGTCACCGGCAATACTTGGACGTTGTTGTTGCGGAATGAATCGGGGAAGTCGGCTACTGTCAAACGATACGAGCTACCAGATTCACCGTACAAGACTCGGTGGAGGTCCTTGAGCTTTGCTTTGTCGGAGACGTACCATGAGTTCCAGATATCCTGCTTGCATCCCACGGTGTACATCCAGCTAGTCCAGCTCCTAAGCCGAGACATAGAGGAGTTCAGGTTATGAAGTCCCAAAGCAAAGCCCAAAGCCCGCATCTCGGTTGGGTCCTCACAAGCGGTAGCACTGAGCAAATGGAGGGGATACCCTTGTTGTGTAGCAGCGATAAGAAGCTGGGCGTTCAGAGAGAAAGCTCCTTGAGTCTTATGGCACTCATCAAAAATTAGTAAGGTATTAGGTGGAAGGTTCCACTTCATAATCTTCTTGCCGGTCTTCGAGAGGTGCGTGGTACTTCCGTTGCGAAGTTTCTCGTAGTTAAGAACAAAGATTGGTTCGACTCCGTGGCTTTCGAATTCGCGTTTCCAGTTCGTAATGACGGCTTTGGGGCAAACAACAGCGACTTGGCGACCCAAGGCTTGGGTCAAATGAACTGAAACTACGGTCTTACCGGTACCAACTACCGAGGTATCCAAAGAATTTCTTTTGCTTTGTTGGACCTTTAAAAAGAAATCCAAAGCCTTTTGCTGTGCGGGATAAAGAGTTTTCATGCTGTATAAATAATATATCCAAAGTATTCGTAACCGCTCGGGTCAACCGCGTATGGTTCGTGATCGATTCGAGTTATTAAGCTGTGCGGTAGCTTTCGACTGTAATCGTCTAAGTAGTCTCCTACTGCTAGGTAAGGACCTCCAGGAGGGTCTATCGAATGCATTACATCTTTAGTACCCGAATAACTCCATGGAAGCTCACGGGGATCGTCTACTTGAAAGAGCCACTTTTTTGGCTCGAGTAGTTTTAGCTCGACGTTTAGGCGGTACCGGTTCTGGAACGTTATTTTCATTTGCGTATAATGCGATTAGGGCTGCGTCAATAATTCCATCGTGGGGAATCTTTCCTGCGCCGACCATCCACTTTTGTTTGGGCCAACGCAAAGAGGCTTTACGTAAGGCCAAGATCTTTGTCAAACCTTTCTTGAGTCTTTTTCCAAGAATCTCATTTTGCCAATCATTGACTTGGACCCGTAAGCACGGGATGTTCGCCGCGGCACAGAGTCCAATAATCTTACCGAAGCTCAGAGCCATGCTCCGCATCGAGGCCAGAGTCGGAGCGAAGTGCAAGGGCTCCTCGATCGCGACAGTTACTTCTGGGAATTGAAGGATCCAGTTTAAAACAGCGTTTGGATCAATCTCGTTTTTATAACCGACCTGTTTGCAGGGCATCTTCGCGATTGCGATGATCTGCCCTGTCGAAGCCTCTAGAGCCACCAAGCCACCAGATAAACCGTTATCAATTCCCAGAATAACTTGCATCAGTCTTCGAGGTCAAGTTCGCATTGACGGTCGTGGTCAGGGTCTTGCTCTGACTCACACTCGCAACGGTACCTTCCGCATTCTGAACAATCGTTAGAATACGTACATTCCCCTTCAAAATCAATACAACACGCCCCGTTTTTCTTATTTTTAGAGAAAATCGATTCGTAATTATTACGGTAGGATTCTCCATTAACCGGTCGTTTACCGTCTCCTTTTCCTGCGGGGTTGTAGCTCATTGCGAATTCAGGTTTAAAGCATCAAGATTCAAGATGCAAGGAAAAAGTGCAAGTGATCGGACTCGAACCGACAAGCCTCGCGGCGGAAGATTTTAAGTCTCCAGTGTTTACCAGTTTCACCACACTTGCAAAAAAGTTTGTGGGTTACGGTGTTCCCACGCAAGCTTACTGCGTACTTGCCGCTCACTGGTGGGTTGTGCCGCCAGCCTTTTTCACGCTCTCAGCTTTTCAACTTTATCGGGTATCGTGCTTGAGAAATTGGAGCAAAGGTGTGGGATTCGATACCCACATTTTAGAAGTACAATCTTCCGGTTCTAAACTTGAACTAACCCCCGCAGAATACATGAGGAAGGATACGAACCTTCGGGCGTTGTTCACAGCTAGATCTGTATGGAACCCCGCTCTTAATCTAGTCACCATTAAACCGCTCTGGCACTCATGTGAAATTGACGCTCCGTTAACTCAGCTCAGATTTGGAATCCTCACTGCTGATGCTCTAAACAGCGCACACGGAACAACATGTCCTCCGAACATCAGAAAATTATTCACTGACAAGACTCGCAGCCTTCGTCCATATTACAGGTTGAAGGACGTTCTGGCAAGGGCTCATTGAAGTCATCGTCGTCGATTACAATAGGATCAATAACCATTAGAATTGCATTTGGTTGGGGTGAAGCCGAGGTCTATAACGAGGTGGTCTACAAGACCTTGGAGGCTGTTCTTGTTATCAGTAGCTTCAATATTACAAGCCTCAGCGTATTGGGAGAGATCTTGAATTTGTTTTTGCTGATTTTGGATCTGTTCTTCTTGTTCGAAAAAGGTCAAAGCATCATTGCTAGTGATCCTACGAAGCAAATCAACTTGGATATCAGCGTCGTGAAGAGCTTCTGTAATAGCGTCATAGCCTGTAGAAAGATCACGGTAGTCTTCGATGACCTCATCGTAGTCATTAAGAAGAGCTTCGTGATTTTCACAAAGCTGCGTAGCGGCAGCGGCAAGCTTATCAAAGGCGGCACACTTCTCTTTATAAAGAGAAATAACATTTGGGTAGGTGATGGCTTTCATAAAGTTTCTGTGTTTTTAATTAAATGTTGGTAACCTGCTTGATTGACTCTTTCCTTGATCCGCTCAACTTTTCGCTGAAGCATCGTCAAGGTTGTCAATTCGTCGTGGCTAGGTTGATTTCTTTTTTCCAACCAGTCAATAAGAATCTTGAGTTCTGACTGGAGTTTTTTAGTCCGTGCCTCGCGGAGTCCGATTGTGGTGGTCATTGTTCCTGAGCGGTAAGATTTTTATCTTTTACAAAGGTTCCGTCTTGCATTGTTCCCGTACGGTCTTTGATTTCGAGGTATGCTAGGCGTAGGCATTCCTCCGCGGTGGTGCCAAAAAGCTCGGCAAGCAAGATCAAGGTAATGATCGAGTCACCAATTCCGTCTTGGATCGCTCCGATCGTACCAGCCCCTTGTTGGTAATTCTGGATCGCTTCGGCGGTCTCCTCGATTTCCTCAACGACTTTAGCCCATTGGCCTTGGATTGTTCCTTTGCCCTGGGGGCCTAGAATTCCCTTGGTAACGCCCCAGTCCTTGATTGCGTAGAATAAATTTTGTAGTCTCATTGGTTTTGAATTTTGTTTAAAGCCGCAATGCGGTGTTCGTCGGACGCGAGTATCAGATCGATGTCGCTGACAAGAGCGCAGCCTGACTTGTTCTTCGGCATTGTCGAGCCGACGATTGCTCTTAAGGCGTTGACCCACTTAACCCGCAGCGTGAGATTGCTTCTATCAAGCAAGCCAGCGGCTTCTTCTTGTTCGCGTATGGTCATTGCCCTTTTGGTTGGTAATCGTTATCGATGGTCTTCTTGAAGTTGACTTGTCCAGCAATATGAAACACGACAATGCCTTCAGGATTCATGAACCCTTTAGCAGCAACGCTGCCGTGCTGCTTGAGATCGTAAAGTACGAGCCGCACGATGTCGGTATCGAACAGTCCAGAATAAAGAATCGGAACCACTAGACAGCAAGCTGGAGCCTGTTCGGTGTACTTTGGTTCCGCTTTCGGATTCGGATTCAGGATTAAGGATACAGGCTTGCCGTGTTCGACCCAACGTCCGGCATTGAATAACGAGAAGAAACGCTCGCCGTTCTTGTAGCCGTAGCCGCGTTGGATTTTGCTACCCCACCACTCGCCGAAGTGATGGCCGACTCCTAACTTGAAAAGTTCGACGGCATTGTCCAACACCCATTGGGCAAAGCCGAAGTTGTCATCTTGCGGCGTGATCCAGCGAGTACGAGATCCAGCCCAAATGCCTAACGGCTCTTCGCCGCCGAACTGTCCGCCCAAACAGTTTGAGTCTAGCGGGTCGTAAGCACCGATGTAGATGCTGGCATTTGTGCCGTCGATTTTCTCAGTGACGATGCAGTCTCGCGACAAGCGAGCCATTTTGGGGAAAGGTCTAAAAGGAAATGTGCTCATGTTAGTTACCAAAGGTTCAAGTTACGGGCGCAGTTGGCGATGATGAAGCCACACGTTGTAGCTTGCAGTAGGTAGTAGCAGATTTTGATAAAGGTCTTCATTGGTTCTTGTATTGTTTGTACTTAATCAGTGCTGGCAAATAGATTAGCATCCGCTCAAGATCTTCGACGTTGTGCTCGCACTGCCGACAAATAGGATCGAGTTTGCGCTGTGCTGGCAAGTTATTTCTTCTGCCGCTGCGACCGCAGATGATGCACTTGTAACGGCGGGACGGCAGTGGTTCAGTTGCCGTATTCGGCGATTCCATTTTCCTGTAGGATGGTTAGTTGTTCGGCGTTCTGTTTGCGGACAACGGCTAGTTCTTCGTTGAGTTCTTTATGCTGCTCTTTCATTACTCTCTTGTTACTCTTCGCTCGTTCGAGTGCTTTAGATGCTTCTTTGAGATCGCGTTCTTGTTCGACAGCGAGTAGCTTCCACTCATCCCGATCAGCAACAAGTTTGCTGTGGCCCGCTTGCCAGATGTTGCATGAGCTGACGGCTTCAGCTAACTGCTTTCGCAATTCGTCCAACTGAAATTCCTGTAGCTTATAGAGGTCACGCCTGAATGCTAGATCGAATCGGGCTTCGTCTCGCTCGCGCTTAGCTCTGGCAATGCGTTTGTCGGCATTGGCGATGATGTCGAGCCATTCCCCTGCACTAGCTTTCCTTGTAGCTATAGCTTCATCGCGCTCGCGTTCTAGCTTACGGGCAAGATTGAGCATATCAACTAAAGCCGCTTCAAGATCATCCCGCTCACACATGAACGCAAGCTCTTTATCAAGCTTATCGTGTAGGGCGTTAGATTCAGGTGTATCAGATACTGTACAGGATTGCTGTGTTTTGTTTGAAGTATCAGTCATTGTAGTTATTTGATAATTTGTTTGGCGATTTCTCGAAGTTCGGTAAGTACGTTGATAAACCAATCGAGATCGCTTGATAGTTCATACTCTGCTAGCTGTAAGTCAACGCGAGAATCGTCCTCTCCGCAGAGAATGAACGAGCCATCGAACTTAACGATAGCATAAAAGTTCGTATCCTTTAGCTTGTATCTGGCATAGGTAGAACATTCGTTTATCCAATCGCGCTGCCAGTAAAAGTATTCGGGCTGCACTTCTCCGCCACAGTGATCGCATACGCCGCCGACAAAGCCTCTCGGTTCATCGCAGCATTGTTCTGGTTTAGTTGTCATTGTCTTTATTCAAATGGTTTCTGATTGCGTTAGTGATGTGACCAGATTCAAGCAAGTCGATCATCGTATCATTATTAACGTAGCCGCCTAAATTGCTGTATATCAAGAAAGCATTCTTACGGTTAGGCAATAGCAGCAGATACGGAAACGATGACTTGTCGAGTAGATCAAGCGCGTCCTCTACATTGTCGAATGATCCGAAGCTCATGATTGATTTTCTTTCATAATAGAAGCGTATTTCTTTTGTAGCATTTCAGTCAGAGCTTGTTCTGCGTGCAGTGAACGCTCAAGTCTTTCTGCCAACTCACGCATTTGATTGTACATTGCTGGCCAATCGTCTTCGCAAATCTCTTCGTGCAGCCAGTCTGTTGCAGGTGTGTCGCTCATGCTTTTGTTAAGAATTTAAAATAAGCGATGGCGACCACTGTAAGGCAGATGCCAACAAAGCAATCGTGAATCAGGTTACAGGTTTCAGGGTTCATGATTCTTTTTTCGTTAAGGCTTGCGCGTAAATAGTCCAGTTGTCCCTGTCGCGGTAGACGCAGACCCCTCCCTGAAGTTCCCAGCCATTAGCTAGTAGAGCAGTTACCCTTTCTTCCAGTGTTCTTATGTTTGCAGCTTCGACGATTCCGTATTCTAGTTTCATGATTCAGGATTCAGGGTTCTAAGTAATCCATCTTCTGTTTGCTCAAATGGTGGGAGCTTACGGTACTCTATCGCTTCTTGTGCGGAGTCGTAAAACTTATTCGGCTGGTCAGATAAGCGGTATTGTTTTTTGCCGTCTAGCATTCGGACTTGCAAAAAGATTTCGTGTTCTTCTACTCTGTATTTCATTCAGGTTTCAGGGTTCGGGCTTCTTTATAGTATTGGTGTATAAGTGTATCTACAAGCACACCTTGAATAGATTGTATTGCAATTCTTATGTCTCCTTTATCTGCGTAGGCTATTTCAAGAATACTTACTAACGCTTTTTCATAAGTATCGCATCTGCGTTCAAGTGTGCGGCAGAAATTAGCCGTGACTACATCATAGTCTAGCATCCATTTTTTTGCTACGAAAGAAGCTGTATCTGTTTCTGGTGTATCACTCATCGTCTTGTTTGGTTCGGGCTTCAAGCATTGCGTCTGCGATTTGATATGAAGATTTCGATATAGCGGTGTAACTTTCAGAATTACCGTATAGAGAGATAAATGAGATCATCGCTTGTCCAGCAAAGTGATCGCGCAGACTCATGCCATCGTGAATGTTGCCGTAGGTACACGGATGCACTGGCCCACCTTCTTCAAATACGAACGGGCTTTTCTTTACTGGAGTAGTTGTTTTTGTTTCGGGGAACATGTTGTTGTTAGTTAGAGAATTTCCTGCACCGTGATCGGCTCCCAGATATTTTCGTCGTATGAAATAAAATCATTATCTTCGATCACGCCAGTGTACTTGTGGATCATCAGCTTGAAGATGCGCGGCTCAGGCTTGATGCGGAAGTATTCTAGCGGCCAATTAAAATTGAGCTGTGACTCATCATACCAATCGTCTTCAATTTGGTATCTGCATTGGATTATTTTGCCCTCAGCCAAAGCCTGCACTAGCGGCAGGTATTCGTGTGCGTTGTTTTTGTTCATGCGTCAATGAGTTCGATTTTGGCGGTGATCTTCGGCACGACTGAGCGCACTACCTCTACGATGAGCAATGGAGCGCACCAGTCGGTTTCGTGTTCGGTCTTCAGGCAAGTGCAGCTGTCGTTCCAGACATCACGGATGTCTTTCAAAGCAAATGCTTCAGCGGCTTTGCGAGTAGGGTACGGGCCAGTAGCGTGACAAGTGTTTGTGTGCTGCTCGATAGCATCGGTGTCGATAATCCAGTATTCTTTTTTCATGCGTCTAGTAGTCTGAGTGCGTGTTTGTATGCGTCGATCTGACCAGCAACTCTAGCTTGCATGATGTCAATCGTATAGGTTGGGTACTGTGCTTCACATTCTCTCAAGCGTTGTTCCAGCTTTGCTTTGTAAGCAGCGAGATCGAATACGGTTGTTGCTGGCTGCTCTGTTGTAGTTGTTACAGCTAGCAGATTACTGATCTTTGTTTCCAGAGACAGGATACGGGATTCAAGATAGCAGAATGATTCGCTGTATTTTGACTTAATGAAGTCACAGATTTCTTGTTCATTCATGCGTCTAGTAGTCTGAGTGCGTGTTCGTAGGCTTCGATTTGAATGGCGTATCTTTCATAAGTTATTTTGCCATAAGTCTCTTCTGCTAATCGTTTCAAATTAGTGATGCGTTGCTTCAGTAGCCCCCTGTATCGTTCAAGATCGAACGCTGTCTGATGTGGTTGCTGCTTTCCTTCAAGATACGCTACACGATCTGTGAGATCCTGTAGGCCAGTTGCCATATTGCTGAGGGCGAGTCGGTAGATGTCTTCCATTTCAGTTTGCATTAGTGTTGTGTAGGTGGGATTGGAAGCCAGCCTTTGAGCTCGGACTCGTAGCCCCATTCATTCTCGAAGTAGGAGTCGGTCCACTCCCCGTCGATCTGGCCGATCTGAGGCATCGCGTAGACCCACTTAAGGCTACCCACGCTCCACATACAAGCGACATAGCTTGGCCAACCGATATCGGCTAGGAATACTGATCCGTCTTTCGGTGCGTCTTCTGGTTTATTCGTGGTCATAAAAAATTTCTTGTTCTTGTTCTGGTTCCCATCCTTCAAATAATTCGTCAAAAAAATCGAGTTGTTTCATAGAGGTCTTAAAAAGCTATTTAAAAAAATTGCAGATAAGGTTACTGCGACGAGTAGTCCGTAGCAATACGGTGGGTCAAAGAAAAGACTTAAGGCCATTGTGGGAGTTCTTTCAAAAGTTTCTTGGTTCTTTCTTCACGGAGCAGACCCTTCATCAAGATCGCGTAGTTGACGAGATCATCGCAGGCATCATCAACAGATTCCCCCTTGACCTCGAGCACGCCTTTGAGAATAAAGCTCTTGATCCTTTGGAGCTTGTCAGTAACACGCAACAAGATTCCAGTTACAGGGTGCAAGCCAAACATCTCAGCGATGCGAAAGTTGGCGTAAGGATCCGCGGTACCGCCGGTGTAGTCTGCGTTCTTCTCTCGCATAATCCGCATACAGTTTTGGCAAGTCTCGTTATGGAGCTTGAGTAACTCTTCGATTGGAGTGCGGTATTCTTCGGCTACTTGTTGTGCGTTCATCGGTGTGCTGAAGTCCATAACCGAGACAGTTAGGCTGCACAAGAAAAAACTTTAAAAATTATTATTCGTCGTCATCAAACTCAGCGTCTACAACGATTGTCTGGCCTTTTGATTTCGCAGAACCACCACCACCCTTGGTCAGGATATTGAGATTGATCGCGAGACCACCGGCACCTCCCTTAGCATTCAAGCCAAGATTGGTCCGCAAAATATCGTTCAAGGTAGCGAGGTCTCTCATGGTCTTGACCGGCGGCGGCATCGCCGCGGCTTGCTTCAAAACGTTCAAGCCCATCGCAACCATGATCGCTTGGTAACGGTCCGCGGTATCTCCTGGCTTTGCCATCGCTTCTTCGATCGCTCCCATGATCTCAGTAGCGTTCATCATCTTCTGGGTCGGGGTCTCGTTCTGCTCGAGAACTTTAAGAACCTTCTCAGCTTCGCTAATTTGAATCTCTTCTGCTGGAACCGGAGCATTGAAAATCGTCGGCTTCAAGATCTCGTTGGGATCTTGTGCCGGTGGAGCGTAGACTAGGGCCGAACCGTGGACCGCTGAAGCGGCACGGCACCACCTCATCACTGTCGAGTAATCAACTCCGATCGCGTTGGCGATCTCTTGGGCCGCGTGTCCTTTGGTGAAAAGATCAACTGCACGGGCACGTACCGCAGCGGGTTGTTTGCTCGTCTTCTGGGCACCTTCTGCTTTTTTGGGTCTTGCCATCTATTTTTACTCCATCGGGTTGTATTGTTCAAAGATATACGCGTAGGCAAACTCGTCTAATGAATCAGGAATCTTGATTCGGGTACAGAGTCTCTCGTAAAGCCTCTCGGCTAAGACAGGATTTTCTCCAGCGATTTCACGTAATTCATCGTACTCGGACAAATTTGCTACTAGGTGTTCAATGAATTTTGTTTCCACTGGATGTCATTACAAACGAATTTAGCTTGTCTTGGCAAGAAAAATATGTAGGTATGTACGAAGTAATGGCTAAACGACATATTTACGACCCGTACCTTTTACCGGATGGTAGCTGGAATATCGCTGGAAACCACATCGAACCGTGCAATGAGCTGACAGCTTTGCTCGCGTCGTTCACTTTACTAAGCGGTGCCGCGAAGGCTCACATCTTTTGGTGCATCGCGGACATCCTCTGGAACGGGGACGAGCGTCCACAGCCTTTGTTCGCGAAACACCCTTGGGCCGAGCAGATGATCAAGGCCGCGGCTTCTGAAAAATATTTGTCGATCGGCGGAGCTGCTTCGAGCGGGAAGTCTTACACGATGGCGGGTTGGGCCGTGGTCAACTGGCTCGCGGCACCTGACCGAACCTTGATCCTTGTAACTTCAACCACTCTCCGTGAAGCACGGAAGCGGATCTGGGGTGCTGTGATCACTTTGCTGACTTCAGTTCCAGGACTACCAATCAAGATTCGGGATTCAATTGGTTCCGCAAACTACATCGATTCGAACGGGGTAATCTTTGACCGAGCTGGGTTATCCTTGATCGCCGCTGAAAAGAGCAAGACTCGGGAAGCTACCGCGAAGCTGATCGGTATCAAGCAGGAAAGGGTCATGTTAGTCGCTGACGAGCTTTCAGAGCTCGCGCACTCGATCGTTCAGACATCGATGTCGAACTTGGCATCCAACCCAGAGCTGAGCATCGTGGCGATGTCTAACCCTTGCAGCCGTTTCGATGCTTTCGGTGACTGGGCCGAGCCGAAAAAGGGTTGGGACTCGATCGTCCCCGAAGTCGATTACTCGTGGCGCACCAAGTACGGGGGTCTTTACATGAGATTCGACGCTGAGCGAAGCCCAAACCTTGGTGCCAGTGAAGACCTCTATCCTTGGTTGCCGACCCAAGCTCGGATCGACGAGGCCAAGAAAAACCTCGGTGAGTCGAGCCGTGGATATATGCGGATGTACCGAGCCGTCTTCTTCGATACCGATGAGGCTGAGGGTGTCTACGGTGAGAGCGAGTTATCGAGGAGCTGTGCTCTTTCGAGGACGACGCTCAGGGAAACCGTAAAGCTCGCAGCTTTGGACCCTGCATTTACCAACGGAGGTGACCGGACGATGGTTCGTTTCGGGGAGCTCGGTTACGATTCGAACGGGCAGTACTGCTTGCAGTTGCTAGAATCACTTTTGCTTTACGAGGACGAGACCAACAAGGCTGTGCCGCGGACCTACCAGATCGTACAGCAATTAAAGGACGCTTGCGTCAAAAGAGGCGTGAAGCCCGAGAACGTAGCGATCGATGCCACCGGTGCAGGCAATCCTTTCTGCGACGTTGTAGCCGCGATGTGGTCGCCGGATATCCTACGTGTAGTCTTCGCGGGTAAAGCGACTGACCGCCGAGTCAGCATGAACAACTCGACTCCTTGCTATGACCTCTACGCGAACCGAGTCACTGAGATCTGGTTCGCTGGTAAAGAGCTGATCCGTTGCGGGCAGCTTTACGGAGTCGATCAAGAGTTGGCCCGAGAGATGACGGCGCGACAATACGAGACGATCAAGGGAGGTGAAGGACTCAAGATGCGGGTAGAGCCAAAGCCTGACTTCAAAAAAAGGTCAGGGTATTCGCCTGACGCAGCGGACGCGGCTTTCTTGCTAATCGATCTGGCGCGGAATCGGCACGGTTTGATCGCGCTCGAGCCTCTCAAGAAGAACGACCAAGACGGCTCTAGCTTCGGCAACTACCACCGGCAGGTTTCGATGAAGGACTTGCAGGTCGAGAGCAGGACCTCTTACAGCAGTTTGATGGAGTTCTAAAATAACTGGTCTTCTTATTGCCTCCCACTTTGAAAAGTATTTCAAAAAGTGAGTGGCGGTTAATCCCCTAGACACTTAATGTTTCTAACTCTTTTAAAATCAATAAAATTATTTTTCTCTAAAAACCTTGAAAACTGTCTAGTGGATTATCAAGGGGAGAGTTTAGAAAAAAGATTATATTAAGAGAGTGACAAGAAGACCACTAATTTGAAAAGGTCGCTAGACCCTGAACTTTCAGCTTGCAATCCAAGTTAGGTCCTGATACCGTGGGCCTCGTTATGGCTGGCCGACTAATTGCATCTGACTCTACCCGACTTCTTCGACAAGCTTTATCAGCTCGTTCCCGTGGATTCGGTGAAGGCGTTGTCAACGCTCTAGCGGCCCAAGGTTACGATGCTAAAGAAGACGAGCTCAAAGGTGGCCCTGCCTTGAGACGCGCAAAAGGCTACGCCGAAGCTGAAGCCGCGAAGCAGACGGCTTCTGAAAACCTTCAGGGACGGATTGCCTTTGCGGACGAGCTCAAGAAACGCGCCGGTGACGAAAACCAACCAGAAGGATTTGACTTGCGTCAGTTCGCTGAGCCCCGCGCTGCTGGACTTGGGATTAGCCCCGCCGCGCTTACTAGCTTCTTTGCAAGGAACAAGCTAGCGATGAACGGATCTCCCCCAGCAACGGCACCAACTGAAGTTGCCACAAAGGCATCGAACCCTCTTGCAGCATCCGGTATCCCATTAATTTCTGAAGTTCCTTTAAAGTCTCAACAAGAAATTGATTTAGAAAACAAAAAAGCTTTAGCTAAAAAAGCTCAAGAAACAACAACTCCTCGTTACGGCGGCACGTACGGCTCGACCGGCTTCTACCAATAATTTTTATGGCAAACTCTACAGCCCCATACACAGCAGCTGACGCTACAGCACAAGTTGATGCCCAGAAAAAGCAAGAAGAGCTCCAGCGCAAGGCCGCTGCTTTACTTGAAGCAAAGAAGAACACGCCGACCGGTGAAGTACTACTCCCGCAAAGTACAGTAGATACTACTGGAGGTGAAAAGGGGCCAAGATATAACCGCCTAACTGGATTACCTTTTGGATATCGCCCAGGAGATGACCTTAAACTTACAGAAGGTGCCCCTAAATCTATTGCAATTCGAGCAGCAGAAAGCGTTGCCCGCCAAGAAGCCGCGCCTTCCGAGGCAGCAGCTGCGGCCCAAACCATCATGAATCTTGGAGCTCGTTTCGATTCTCCGGTTAGTTCTAAGCCCTCACCAGCTACAGCTAGTCCCGCTAAGGCCCCAGACTACGCGGCACAGTACACCGCGGCACGTACCGCTTACAACAAGCCTTTAACCGAAGGGGGAGGTCCTGGAGAAGAAGCCTCGGTTAAAAACGCGAAGCTCGAAATGGACCGAATTAACCAAGCCGCCCAACAAGGTCAGAACGAATACTTCAGGCGGATCGATGGAAATGCCGGTCGCCTGCTCCAAACGACCAACCCAAAAGCTTTCGAAGAACAACGCAAAAAGGTCGAGCTCGAAACCGGCGGAACCACCTATTCGCATTTGCAAGACTGGAACTTGCCCGCAAAGAAAAATGTAGACACCTCCGAGTTCTACAAAGATTCCGCGCCTACTTTGCTTGATCGAATGCTAGGCCGCGCCGAACTTGGCAATACAAATCAGTACCGCTCGGCATCAAGAATCCCTGCTGGGGGGAATCGCCCCCGTTAATTTTTAATTCAAATGGCTTTAGGACAACAACAGCGTCAAGACCCCGCGGCACCTCTCTTTGCCGTAGACACGGATATCACGCCTCTACAATCAAAGTACTTCGAGTACGCTGAAAAGGCTTTTAAAGACCCTGACGAGTTGAGTCGTGCATACTCTTCGATCGTGAATACTTTCGGCAGTATCCAGCAAGCTCGCGACATTCAAAATGAACGGATGCAGAAGGACGAGGACCGAGCGATCCAGAACCAGCTCCGTAACACCCAGCTCGATGCTAGCCGATTTGAGTTAGCCCAAGCCAGAGACAAGGTCCGCGAGAAACAACAGTCCTTGGCTCAGACATCTGGATTCTTGCAAGGCATCAACCAGATCAAAGCTCAATTCGCTGGGGACCCTGCCGCGGCTTACTCAGCGATCAATGACTTCGGTGCCCAGAACGCTTCGGCCTTTGAGAACCCAACGAACAAGAACGCATTCGAGCTTACCTTGAATAGTCTCCGTACCCCAGCGGAGCTTCGACTAGATAAAGATAAGGGCTTGGACGCTGGAACTATTTCTAATTTAAGTAAGCTTACTTCCGCGCAACAAGAGGCTATGTTTCCAGGATCTTCTAGGAATCCTTATGTAGTCGCGGCGAGCGCAGCAAACCAACTTGACCTAGAGTCCAAGGGCGAGACCAAAGCACAGCGGGACCAAAAAGCTGCTGTTGAAAAAGTCGAAAGGAGTAACGTTGCTCTACGTAATAAAGTTAATCAATACCTTACTCCACTTGAGGGTCTGACTAAAGTCGATCCAGTTAGTTCTTATCAACCGTCTGAATTTAATTTAATAGATCAGACCCTTACTGGTCTTCAGCAACTAGATCTCATTGATGAAACAGACAAAAATAATTTGAAAGACGTTGGTATCTACGCTTTGGAAACAGAAAAAAAACCAGCTGATTCCAAAAAAAGACTCCTTAATAAATTTGGTTTTGGCACAGCTACAGATAGATCGACAGTTGACGAACCAACTCAGCTTAGAAATCTTGCGGAACAACAACAGCGTATTTTAAAAGCTACCGTAGCTAACGCTAAAATTAAGGCTAGTAAGAAAGGCTTTAATCTTGATGAAAGCGAATCGGTACCAGCTAGTAGCCCCCAGGGTTTTAACCCTGTAAGAACTACTGGTAGACCGGCACAATAAGCTTGACTCAGTTACCTTGAATCAAGTATCTTGCGGCTTAACGCTATGTCGCAATTTACTACTGATCCAGACGGAATTGAAATTGAACTTTTAGACCTCCCAGAATGGGGCTCTAAAAATAATCGAAAGCTTGATAACGTCAAGGACCTCTCAGATTACAAGAATTACGCGACAACTAATTTCCTACGTTCAGGGCAAAAGCCAGATCAGTTCAGCCAGTCCCTAAACGAAACTCTTTTTAACGAGGGACGTGAACGAGGTATCTTCCAAGCCCCTGACGCCGCGTTACCGGAGCCAGAACAACTTACTAAGCTCAACGAGCAGTTCTCTTCATTCGCGAACTCAGACCGCGTTGATTCCACTAAAGACTTAGACCTAGTCGTCAACTCTTTACCTGAAGAGGACCCCCTTAAAACCAAGGGACAAGAATATTTAGATCGCTTTAATGCTCAACGTACCAGCGGGCTCAAAGACACCACCTTGGATATCCTTGGCTCTGAGGTAAAGGATATCTTTTCAGCTGACCGGATTCAAGATGCAAGAATCCAGTACGCGAAAGATAAGAACCTTTCGTTCATGGACTTCCCGACCGTCAACGAAGCGGGTCAAGTCGATCCTCAACGTCGTGGAGTTTGGATTAACCCCTCGGTCAACCCAGACCGCAAGATGTTGTTTGAAGCAGTAAATCAATCCCAAGGCTTAATCGATCCTTATGCCGTCACCGCTGCCGAGTCGATGATTCAAACTGACCAAGGCAAAACAATGCCGAGGTATAAACAGCAAGAGCTTGAGATTAACAAGCAACTTTTTGGTGAAACCGAAGCCAAGTCTGCCCAAGTAGACCGCTCCCAGCAAGGGTCAAACTTTTCTATGCTTATGGATCAAGTAGTTGAGGTGGCTAATGATGGCTACGCTCAGACAAAAGACATTAATAAAGCTACTGAGGTTGAGCTAACTAAGAAAATAGATACCGGTGTTCCAATCATTAGTGGAATGGAAGGGGAGAGCTATGTCTACAATCAGAAAGAAGTAGGTACTGGCAAAAGCGTAGACCTTTCTTTGAAGCTTGCTCGAAGAGCTTTGGCCCAAAGCGACCCAACAAATCCACTCATTAAAGGTTTGTCCGAAGATGAATTCGTTCAGGTCGGTAAAGACTACATCAAGCAAAGGCTTGCACCCCCACTCGATGTTGACAAGCCTGAAAATAATTTCGCGACTCTTAGCGACGGTTCTAAAATTCCTTTGGGTACCACGGCCTTACTTTCCACAGAGAAGTTCGAGCAAGGTATGGACAAGCTTGGCCTCGAGGGCAAAGACCGTGATATTGCTTCCGCTGTGCGTAAAGGTTACCTCGCAGCTAACACTAGCAAGTTGGACAAAGTTCTATCAGACTTCGGTGGTGACGAGTACCATGACTACATGGTTAACACTACAGCAAGTGATCCAACGAAAACAAAGACGGATCTTATCGCTGACTACATCGACCAAAAAGCAAAAGAAGATTCTTGGGCTACTTGGTTAAAACCTCGTGCAGCCGGTCTTGCACGTTCTTGGTCTGACGGTGGTTCAGCTGTCATTCAAGCGGTCGGTGGCGGTATTACTACCTTGATTGGTTGGGAAGGTGGGCGCAAAGCTTTGGAAGACTGGGCTATTAGCGATGCGAAGCGTAAGCAAGACCGTGGAACATTTGCTTCGGCAATGGGTTCTCCTCTAGGAATTGGTTATGAGTTTGCTGAGCAAGCAGCTCCAATGATCATCGATATCGCTTTAACCAAAGGTGCGGGATCATTAGCTAGAACTGCCACCAAAGCAGTTATGAAATCGACAGCAGGAACCGCTGCTCGATTTGGAACTGAGGCAATTAAAGGAGTGTTGGGAGAAGAATCAAAGACTTTGCTCGGTAAGCTTTCACAAAAGGCATTGACCCCTTACGTCGAAGGTTTGAAGGCTGGTACTTCTGAAACAAGTCCTGCCCAGCTCTGGCGCGTGATGCGTAAAGATATCGAGGATCGTCTCGCACCTTTGGCGGCAGCAACGGCAACTCAACGTGGTCTCAGCGGTGCCCGATCTGCCCAAGGATCCTATGTTGAAACAGTCATGGATATGCGTTCTCAGAAGAACGCGGATGGTTCAAACAAGTTTAGCGAAAAACAAATTCAAGACGCCGCCTTGGTTAACGGATTGAACTCAGGCGTTATTACGGCTCTGGTCGAGCATAGCTTCGGTAAGTACTTTGGAGAAGGTGCTGACCAACTTATGACTGGTAAGAATTTACGCCAAATTAAGTTTTATGCGAATCAGCTTTCACAATCAGTTCGCGGTAGCGGGATCGGTGGTGATGAACTTTACGGTATCCTTAAGAACGTTGTAAAAGACGTTGTCCAGACCGGCTCTAAAGAGATGTGGAAGGAAATGCCTTCTGAATTTGGAGAAGAATTTGTTGATACCTTGACCTCAACTGCGGTCAATGCCTTGGTCAACAACAAGGATCTCGATGTTGTGGGTACTATTAAAGACTCATTCAAGGCAGGCTTCATGGGCGCGGGTTATGGTGGCTTGATTGGAGGCACCGTTAAGTCTGGAGTACTTTCAAAGATTGACCAGCAGCGGGACATGATGTCTGGTACAGCACAAGGGATCCAGAAAGAAATACTTGAGAAGACGATAGCTAAACTTGAAGAGAACGGTAGCTCACCAGAGACAGTTGCTATTCTCAAGGACCGGATGCGAATTGCACAGCGTCGTTACCAAGCCGTTGCTGACCTATTGCCAACAGCACCACCGGCACCGGCAGCTGCCGATGCATTGGACCAACTCGAAGAAGAGCCCTTTGATATTCCAAAAGCACCGGCCCCTACAGTTCCCCCAGAAGGACCTCATGCGCCTACGCGCCTTGCCCTAAAGCAGGCACGTGACCTTGCTGTTTCTATAGACGAATTAAAAACGATTCAGGGTAGCGGTAAGATTAACAAGGATGGTATCCCAACCATCACACCGAACGATGTTCTAGCTTATGTCAATAATCGTACAGCAGAAAACTTTCAGTTCGCGTTCCAAGGTGGGGATGCGATCTTTAATCCCCCAGGAGGTGTTCAATCTGTAGGGGAGAACCGACCACCAGAGAATACCCCAGAAGAGCGCACCTTCAATGACATGAAGGACACGGTAGTTGTTATCGATGGGCAACGCGGTAAGATTCGAGTTGAAAACGGTGAAGTTCTTTTGGACCCTGAAACCGGTGATGCGCCTATTATTCTTCCAGCTAATGCCGACATGAAACTTCGGGAGTTCGAAGGCTTTGAAGGTACCTTCGAAGAGAAACCAATGGTCAGCACTCGTCGTGCCCCGCGCCAGATTGATTCTGTCTCCGAGCAAGGTAAGGTGGTTTATGGAAACACTGAGTATGATCTCCCTAACGATCCACGTTTCGCTAATGTTCGGAAAGCTTCTGACGGGTCGATCGAATCAATGCATATCCTTGTCGAGAATAGCAAGGGTCTCAAGACTTGGGTCTACGCAGCCGGTGAAAACATCCCCTCGATTGAAACTGTTTATCGCGTCCGCGGTAATGAGTCTTCACAAGGATTCAATGAAGCTGTAGCTAATGCACAAGAAGAAGAGATTCTTCGTAACAAAGCGGCACAAGAGAATAAGCCGGTCCAGTCCAAGAAAAGACGCCAGCAAAAGCGTGAAGAACGCGGTGCCCCTCTTGTTACAGATCTCGGCCAAGCTACGATGGAAGTAAGCGCGGACTACCGTGTCAACCAACTTAATGACCCAACGACTTCTGCGGAGCTTATTAATGCCTTGAATGTTGTCGCTACCCAACTAGGTATTGATTCTTCATTGATCAGTGACCCACGTGAGTTGTTCACAATGATCGGACCAGACCTAGCCGCTGGTCTTGATATCGATGGTTTCTCTCCAGCCCAAATCAATAGCGCAGTATTTAATCTTCGAAATAACGGAGAGCCGACGACTATCCTCGAGCACTTAGTCAACGAGGAGATGATTACTCCAGCGGATCGTATTCGACGCAACGCTCAAATCCAAGCTTTTAGAAACAAGAATAAAGGTCAAGCAGCTAAGCATGGTATCAAAGCAGGAATGGATGTAAATACTGTGCTGCAAAGCATCGCGAAGTCCGCTACCAATAAGCTTCACCGCGAGACTGCGAAACAACTATTGAAGCTTGGGGTAACTGATGTTCCTGTTATCGTTGCGAGTCTCCCAAACAACAATTCAGTTGCGGGTGCTTATCTTCGTTCAAGCAATGCTGTTATCTTGAACCTTGCATCTGATAACGGTGGTGGTCCAGTTGATGTGATGCTGCATGAACTTATGCACTCAGTCTCTGAGCGTATTATTTCTAACCCACAGAACGCTGTGGAAGTTGAAGTCCGTAGCAGACTCTTGGCTTTACGGGCAGAATACATGGCCAAAGCAGAAGCTAAGTTTGAAGGCAATGTTCCTCTCGATCTACGCTACGCTTTGGAAGGACGCTTCTCTTTGGACGAGCGGCTTAACGAACAAGCCGGTGCAGCCGAAATGGTTTCACACTTCTTTGCTTCACAGCAATTCCGTGAACGACTCAACCAGCTCAGCCCAAAAGGTGAGCGTAACTTTGTTCAAAGAATCATCGATGCAATCGCTTCGGTCTTTAGTGGTAAGCGTATCCCTGACGCGGCTATCTCTGACCTAGTCAAGGTGATGACTGATCTCACACAAGCAACATCTAATCTTGGCCCTCATCCTTATGGGCGTACCAGCGGACAAGTCCAAGCTTCACGGGTCGCAATCGCACAAGCCAAGGGACTCGGTCCTTTGAACGGTGTACCAAACCCATACACCCGCGATAGCTTCCAATGGGCAGAGCACCAGATCGGAACTCTTTCTAATGTGACGATCCCTGAGCAAGAGATCCGCACAATCATCGAGGAAGGTAAGTTCGGTATGCTCACAGCAGAGAACCCAAACAACACTATCCTCGATGACGATGCCAATGCATTGCTAAACATCGAAGGCAAGCAATGGTTGTTAGACCACGGCTACGATGTACACGAGATCGTTGGCCGCTACGATGCGAAAGGCGAGAATAGCTTCCTGATTCCTGGACTTAAATTCCAAGACGCAGTGGACTTCGCGGTCAAGTTCAACCAAGAATCGGTGGCTCTTGATTCTGGAATGGTGTATCAGGATGGCAGCTACAACCCACGTATCGGTGGATCTACTGACCAAGAAGTCGAAGCCGACGACAACTACTTCAGCGCGATCCGCGGTTCGAACGGTACAGTTGTTCCGATCCGAGTTGTGTATGACTGGGAGAACAAGGTCGAACCAGAATTTGAATTAAATAAAGTCCGCGATATCGCCGGTAAGTCCGCGGCTTTCAATCAAGTTCTCAAACAAGATGACTTCGAGGTTGAAGAATCTACTGATACCTTGAAGCCTTTCGTTGTTCGCGATGGTAAGATGATCGTTAATGAAAAGCTCTTGAACGAGAAGCTTGATGACTTGAGCCCCGAGGATTCTGATTCAGTTCTTGAACAAGCATTCGTACTCGCCGCTGCTCACGACAAAGCGATCCGTGATATCGGACCAGAATTCCACATCGAGTTTGAAAATAGCGGGATCAATACAGAAGCTATCCTTGAGTCTATCGCTGATGGTTCTTTGACTACTTCTGATCTCAATGACCTCAAGTTAGTTGACCAAGGTAAGCTTCAATCATTCTTAGCTTCCGCTTACGCTGAAATTGCTACTCGTAATAATGGTTCAAACGAACGTTTAGCTACTGCTCAAAACCAGATCGGTGATATGATCCGTGCCTCCAAGGACGGCTACGCTGATATCCCAGAAACAGCTGAATCTTTTGTGGGTTCCCCAAGCCAAGTCGCTTTGGACATTATTGCTGGGTCAGCTCTACCAGAACCGTTAGTGAACTACTCGAAGACCGCTGCGGCTATCGTGCCTAGTACGGTCAAACAAAACGTCAAGGCCGGTACCACGGTCGGCACCCGTAACCCAGTTGCGAAGCGTGCTACTGAAAGCGGTACTGATTCGAATGCGAGGATCGATCTAGCCACGATGCGTTTGAACCAGCCGGTGTACCGCAAGAATGCTTTGCTCTTAGTTGAGTATCCATTGGTTGCCCGTGAGTTTCCAAAGCTCGCCGCTGAAGTTCGTAGGCTCCGTGCCAAGATCGCGAAGACCGCGGCTCCAGTCACAGCCAACGCTGGCCAGATCAACTCGTACAAGGCGACTGCGAAGAACATCATTGCACGTGAGCTTGGAGTCAAAGCTGCCAAGGTCAGCAACGTTGAACTTGAGAACACTTTGACTGGCACTACCGGCAAGGTCAAATTGACCGGCGCAAACGCAGTTGAGTTCACCAAGTTACAGAAGGACTTGAAGAAGGCCCAAGACAAAGGAACTCTGCTCAAGGCTACAGCCAAGGAAGCCCGTGATACATTCAGCAAGACCTTGGACCGTATGTCTAAGGACGAGGCACACCCAATCGCTTTGCAAGCAGACAAAGTTTACGAAGCGATGATCAAAGCTACCGAGTCTAACCTTGAGGCTTTGATCAATTTATTCCCCGCAGAGATCCGCGAGATCGCTAAGCTCTGGTACGACGGAGCGAACATCATCTCCAACGATTTCTCTGGTCAGTACAAGAAGACGGTCGAGCAAGCCTCGGGCGTACTCGCTGTGTTCAGTCCACAGAAGGATTGGTTTATGAATATCTCTTTGGCTGACCGCACGATGAATATCTGGGATAGCCAACAAAACTTCGCGTTCGACGAGAAGATGGCAGCTCAGTGGATGAAGCGTGGCGGTGAGCCACAAGTCACCGGCGAGGAAAAAGACGGAACCCCGATCTACGAGAAGGGCAAAGCAAGCCCTCTGGTCAAGGACGGTGAAGTCCAGTACGACGAGGACGGCAATATGATGTTCACTGGTTGGTCTTCCACCAACGCAGAGATCAACCGTGCAAATGCAAAGCGTACCTTGGATCGTCTGAGTGGGAAGAAGCTTTCCGAGCTATCGATCGAGGACCAGTCCAAGTTCATTCGGATGTACTCCGAGACCTATGACTCACCTTCTTTCCGAATGGTCACCCCAGACGGTAAGGCCAAGGACTTCTCGAGAACCGAGAAAGGTGCTGAGCAAAAGATTGCATGGCCAGGGTATGGTACGGTTCAGAAAGCTATCCGAATCCTGAGCGCGGATGCAGGAAGCCAGATTCAAGTCATCAGCGAAGAGCTTGGCAAACAGCACAAGGTTCGCAGCTTCTACAACAACATCGTTGACCCAGCCAGCACTGCCGGTCACGTGACGATGGATACCCACGCGGTCGCCGCTCTTTTCTGGCAAGCCTTCAGTGGTAACAGCTTCGAGGTCGGGCAGAACTTTGGCACCGCGGGTACCTCGAGCGATGGTACTCTTGGGGTCAACGGTATGTACGCACCGAACGCCGAGGCTTACCGCGCAGCGGCAGCAGCTTTCGGTATCCTCCCACGCGAGGCCCAGTCGATTACTTGGGAAGCTGTGCGCTTGTTATTCCCCGCGAAGTGGAAGTCACAGAAAGCAAACGTCGATCGTGTCCGCGCTGTGTGGGCTAAGTACGAGTCGGACAAGACCTTTACGTTGGACCAAGCACGCTCCGAGATCTTTAAGATTACGACTGCGAAGTACGATCGGGACGGCAATGTAACCCAAGAAGGTAAGGACTTAACTGAAGCTTTCAAGGATACCAATAGTCTGCTCAAGGGCTTGGGCTTCCCAAGCTGGGCCGAGGTCACCAAAGGCCCCGCACCTGCTGGCGAAATAAGTACAGTTCGTCTTTCCAAGCCACCGGTCCCACGTGAATTTGCAGACAAGCAAGTCACCTTGACCCATTGGTCCTACTCGCCAGAGATGACCGAGACAGACCCATCGCGCCACGGCAGCGGTGGCGGTGGTAATGAGCTCAAGCGTAGGAAAGAGTACCCAAAGATCTACTCGAACCGAACTTACTTTGGTTACGGTAACTACGGGCGTGAGCAACAGATCGGTCAGAATCGGTACGCGATCAACATCGATGGTAACTTGATCTATGACTTCAAACGCGATGAGCTTGATCTCTACCCTAGCTCAGAGGACTTGATGGCGAAAGGCTATGCACGGTTCGACCAACGCGCCGCGATTACGTTGTATGAAAATGCGATCAAGGAAGCTGGCTTTGCCGGTTACGTCAACACCGACTTCCACGCAGGAGTCTTATTTGGTAAGCACTCAGTTACCAAGGTCGAGAACAGCAACAAGACTTTACCTCTAACCGAATCCGAAGGTACTCCGTTGTTCTCGAGGTCATGGGCCGCAGTTACAGCAGCTAGTCCTGAGTCTGCTTATATGCTCTCGCTCGACGACGTAATGATGAACGAGGTCACTGGGAAGTTCGAGGCGGGCAATAAGTTTACGCAGTTGTTCCGTGCATCTGGTGGAATGGATCCTCGTTTGTTCGAGGCTAACCAGTACCAAGCCAGAGCAATCTCGCTAGCGAATAAGAGACTCACCGATCTAATGGGTGATTTTAAAAAGGCAGTCAAAGACGAGAAGATTTCTGACTTCGCTGATGTTAACTTGGCACTCGGTTCTACTGAACCAACAGTCAAAGCTCAAGACCGTGACAAGGCCGGTGCGATCAGAGACGCAGAAATTGCTAAGGCACATAAGGATTTCCAATCATCAGACCACAACAAGAACTACCGAGCCCAAGTCGATGCAGCACGTGCTGATCTATTGATCCACAAAAATAAGCAGATCTATCTGGACGCAGTAAAGGATGCTCAAGACGAGCGTGCCGGTCGCATAGTCCCAGGACCTAACCAACCAATGAATGCTTTGCAGATCCGTGACGCACAGATCGAAGCTGCAAAGGCACAGTATGACCAAGCCTTGCAATCGTCCCGCGCTAATAACTTGAAGCCAGTTCGTCAGGCTATGGTTCAGGCACAGCTCAGACTCGAGCAGCAATCCCCGAAAACAGCTGAGATTGTCCGTACCTTGCGTACCTCGATCGATGAGCTAAGCACACAGCTTCTAGGCGAACTCGAGCCAGACAACCCGATGCGTATGACGATCGATGGGAACCTCGGAGTATACCTTACCCGATCCTACAAAATTCACCACGATGAAGGGTACGCGCAGAAGTTCCTCAAAGAACCGGAGTTTGTTAAGGAACGTACCGATGCCCGTAAGTATCTCGAAAATGACTGGGTCAAATCAACCGCTGAATCGTGGCGTAAAGACGTGGCTTACGAACCGTTCTCTGATTCTGAGATCTTGGCTCTGGCAAGGCAAGAAGCGAAGTCAAAGTCGATGGGCGAAGTCTTACTGAACCAGTTCGTATCAAGGCACGGAGCAACCCCTGCATCGATGGGTGCTGACCAGAAACGCTATGACCTTACAAGGTTCATGGAGAAAGGTGAGGTTCCAGAAGAACTCAAAGCAGTCATGGGTGAGATCGTAAACCCAATCGAAGTAGCCGCTAGAACTTATGGTAACCTCGCGCAGTTTATCGGTACCCAGCGTCTGCTTAAAAGCTATACCCAGATCGGTATCCAGAACGATTGGCTGGTAACAGCTAAAGATATCCGAGACAACCCATTGAAATATGATGGCTACGAGCAACTTGTTCAGACAACTAAGTCTCGAGGAGGTGATCCATTATCGAACTACTATGCTGCACCAGAAGTAAAAGAAGCATTCACAACGATGTTCCAAACAACTTCAAAGCCAGCAAGCAACGCAGCAATGAAAGTTGTAAAGGGTATCGACCGTGCTGCCTCGACCGCGGTCGGTGTGACAATGGCCGCTATGACTCTTGGCTCTGGTGGATTCTATGTTCGTAACTTAGCATCGATTCCGTTCTTCATCGCAGGCAATGGTTTTATACCAAGCCCTTCAAATATTGCAGATGCACTCAAAGGAATCTCTGAAATTAACTACGGTAAAATTGATGAGCTTGGTTCCAAGTTAATCGCTTTGGGTGTGGTTGACGGCAGTATGAACATGAATCTTATCAAGGACTTGATTCGGGGAATGGCCGCGGATCCAGAACTTAATGTTCAGAAGCTTAATCAGCTTATGTCTAGCCCAACAAAGGCAGCTACTTTGTTTACTAAGTCAGGCAAGGCAGTAAGTTCTATCTTTGGTAGTCTTACTAATCTCAACGATTCGATCGATTCACTTTATCGGATTGCTTATTGGTCACATGAACTTGATGTCCAGCAAAAGGCCAATGCTGTGCGAACTGTTCCTCTGAACCAAACACAGATGGAACAAGAAGCTGCACGCACAGTTCGTCGTACAAGTCAGGGTCATAGCAATGTGGCTCCTTTAGCTAAGGAACTTGGTAAAAGTGGTTTCGGTACCATCTTCAATAGCTTCTTCCGCTTCACTGCCGAAATGATCCGCTTGCCCGTAGAAATTACGATGGTTGGTATCGAAGAAAAGAATAGCGGCAACGCAGTCTTACGTGCCCGAGGCATAAAACGTTTGGTTGGATTAGGTTCTACTTTGGTTTTTTCAGCGGCTTTGCCTGAGATCATCAAAGCAATCTACCACGTGGGTGACGATGAAGAAGAAGCTATCCGTGCAAGTCTTCCTGACTACGAAAAGAACAAAGACTTGTTCTTTACCAAGGGGCCTAAAGGTGTGACCAAGTACAACTGGTCTTACGTTAATCCTTGGAGTATCATCGTTGACCCTTTCGCAAGATCATTGAAACACATTTTCAATGGGCGTAAAGGTGAGGTCGCAGGTGTCCTAACCCAAGCTCTCGGTGAATCCTTCTTGTCACCACAGATCGCAGTTAATGCTTTCCGTGAAGTGGCGGGGAACGAAGACAACCGCGGTGCCCCGATCTGGTTAGATTCTGATAGCACAGGATCAAAGATCGGGCGTGGACTCCTTCATCTTTGGAAAGGTGCTTACAAATTAAAGACTCCAGCCGCGTTCTATAACGCTTTCGAGGCGTACACGAACAAAGGAAATTACAACGAGCAGAGCCGTACCACCAAGGCTATTGACATCATCGCTGGAGAATTTAAACCGTTCCAGCCAAGAACTATGGCTAACGAAAAGATCGCTCAGGACTTGATGTGGAAGCTCAAGGACGAACAAGACAAAGCAACCAAGACTTTGTCTCGTTTGAATACCAAGGATGCTCTCGATGAAGATGAAGTGAGAAAGATCTATACGAGGTACGAAAACGCAGCAACAAGTATCGCTCAAAGGATGTACTCCTATGGCAAAGGCATGGAGAAACTCGGCTTGACCCAAGGTGACTACCGCAGAGCAGCGACCGGTGCTAGCGGTGTTGGCTTCAGTAAGAACAAGTTCGACAAAGCTGTCAAATACGGGGTTCTGGATCGCTACGCACCGGCACCTGAAGCGATGGCAGACTACTTCAAAGCTGGTGGGCCTGACAACGGTGCTGCACGGGTCGCATCGCTTCGTAAGATCATCGCTGAAAGACCAAGACTCATCCCACTTACCAGATAAGTAGGCACAAAAAAGCCCCACGGCTTTGAACCGTGGGGCTTGGGTTGTTATTTAGCGAGCCATTCGTCGATCTCTTGAGCCAAACCTACCGCGTCTGGGTAGAGTCGGTTCAGGAACTGATGGATTTCAGCGGAGACTGTTGGGTCAACCGCCGCTGATCTCGATCGAATCGTTGCGAACTTGGTCTTGTAAAAGACGTACTCTTGGCTTTGGTCATCCTCGAATCGGTGTCTCTCGACTAGGATTCGATCATGGTTTGTCGAGTCCCAGAATATCTGGGAAGCGAAGCAGGTGTTTCGGATCATGGTAATGCTTTGATAATATCGATTAAGGTAAGCGTTACTCCGATCGCTGCGACTAGCAGGAAGGAGTAGAAGAACTTCATGCAGTTACTGGTTCCTCCTTCGGTGCAAAGTAGCTTTGGACAACGCTGCGGATAATACCGGTGCTCTTGCCCTTCACTTTGTCGAGGAATTCCCCGACCTTTTCTTTGTCGTCGATGGTCTTCGAAAAGACCCCGCTGCGGATTAGGATTCCGCCGCCGCTAAGAACACAGAAGGTTCCGTTGCGGGCGTTATCGAAGTCTGCTTGTTTCTGGCTGTTTTGTTTTTTGATTTCGTTGATTCCGTACATAATAGGTGGTGGTCAGTTGGTTGTGGTTGAGTTCGTATCTTACGCCCAGATCGGGCTCACGTCGATTCTTTTATTTCTGGGGGCCTTAAGTCAAGCCCGTTATTCTTTTTATTTCTTCAACGAACAAGCGGTTGGCTTGTCGTTCTAAATTGCGGTTGTTTTCGATCCTTATGTTTTTAAGTCTTTCTTCTTGTTGTTGTTTCACTTTCTCGGCGGATAGCCTTTCTTGTTCTTCTGCTTTCTTAACTGCTAAGCGATCCTGAAATCTAGATTCACAGGCTAGCTTAGCAGATTCTAAACGCTCAGCTTCGGCAATCATTGCTTCAATCCGCGTGAGCTTGGCGTGGATGGCTTCTCGAGTCGAAGCTTTTTCTTT
>Ga0208426_1000018_pt1 | contig 46120 bp, 53 predicted proteins | sample DEB19_08_DNA_6_FD_184524 | JGI IMG/M metagenome (GOLD analysis project Ga0208426, IMG submission 184524) | Aqueous microbial communities from the Delaware River and Bay under freshwater to marine salinity gradient to study organic matter... | ecosystem: Environmental > Aquatic > Marine > Coastal...
ATCAAACAGTGCATGCTATATACATGTGGCCTGACACCCTGCCTCTTGGCATGGTTGACCGCGTTCACGGCGCACTGCTACGAATCAAGACTGAGCGGCGATTAGCAAGGGCGGCTGCTAGGATGGGTGGCCAAAATAAACCGCAACTGTCTGGCGACGGCAAATGAAATTTACACAGCACCCACTTTCCGCTGCATTCCCGGCAATGGTGGCAGACGACTTTCAGGCGCTGAAAGACAGCATAGAAAACATCGGCGTGCAAAACCCGATCACCTTGTTTGAAGGCATGGTGATTGACGGTTGGCACCGCTACACGGCAGCAACGGAGTTGGGCATGGATTGCCCAACGGTAGAGCTTGGTGATGTTGACCCGCGAGATTTCGCATGGGGACAGAACGGACCACGCCGCCACATGACTTCTGCCCAATTGGCATCTGCTACTGCTGCTGTTTACGCATGGTATCCAGTTGTTGGGGCGAATCAGCACACGAAATCTGCCCCGGCACTCAGTGCCGCCCCACAAAAGACAACAGCCGAAATGGCTGCGATTGCCGGTGTATCCGAGCGATCAATTCGCCAGGCAAAGGCTGTGCAAACCAATGCTGCACCTGAAGTAATCGCCGCTGTCAAGTCTGGCGAGATTGGCCTGCCAAAAGCCGCAGCCATAGCGAAGTTGCCAAAGGAAGAGCAGGCGGCAGCGATTGCGAAGCCGATCCCCGTTGCAAAGCCGGACCCCATTGAAGTGGTTATGGATGACGGCCCAGACGAAGCCGAAATGGCTGCCCTGGTCAAAGCCCAGTTTGCAGATGCCGAGCTGATCCAACAGATGTTGGAAGCAGACGATGCACTCGCATACGTCACGAACGAACTGGCCAAGGCCCGTGCACAGCTTGAGGCCATGACAGCCTCACGCAATGGCTACCAGAACCAATGCGCAGAGCTGATCAAGATGGTCAAGTCAAAGGACCGCCAGATTGCCAAGCTGAAACAGGTGCAGGCATGAGCAACGCCGTCATGAACAGGCTTTTTGAAGATGCGCCGAACTACGCCAGTTCGACGTTCCCAGAGCCTCGTCAATTCCAGCAGCATGCACATGATTTGCTGCGCCAGGGGTTTCGTGACGGCCACAAGAACCAGATGATCATGGCTCCGACTGGTGCCGGGAAAACCTACCTCGGACACCGCATCGCGCATGAAGCGTTGGTTAAGGGGCGTAGCGTGGTGTTCGTGTGTGACCGCACAACACTGATCAACCAAACCAGCAAGGCGGCAGACACCTACGGGCTTGCAGCTCATGGCGTGGTGCAGGCGAACCACTGGCGGCGCAACGACATGCCGTACCAGATCGCCAGCGCTCAGACACTGGCAAAGCGTGGCTACTGGCCCAAGGCTGATGTGGTGATCATTGACGAGGCTCACACGCAACTGAAGGTGTGGACCGAGTTCATCATGAACACAAAGGCCGCATGCATTGGGCTGAGCGCAACGCCGTTCAGCCCCGGCCTGGGCAAGTTGTTCAGCAACCTGATCAACGCGACCACCATGCACGACCTGACGCAATCGGGCGTATTGGTACCCATGCGGGTGTTCGCTTGCAAGCGCGCCAACATGGCAGGCGCGTCAACGGCTGGTGGTGAGTGGACGGATTCGGCCGCCGAAGAACGCGGCATGGAAATCATCGGTGATGTGGTCAGCGAGTGGGTGAAGTTCGGAGAGAACCGCAAGACCATCGTTTTCGGCGCAACCATCAAGCATTGCGAGGAACTGGCCCGCCAGTTTGTGGATGCCGGCGTTATGGCGGCGGTATTCACCAGCGAAACCACAGCGGCTGAACGTGAACTGCTGCTGAAGGAATACAGCAAGACAGACTCAAGCTTGAGGGTATTGATCAGCGTGGAGGCCCTGGCAAAGGGCTTTGATGTGCCTGATGTGGGCTGCGTGGTCGATTGCCGGCCCCTTCGCAAGTCACTGTCTACCGCTATCCAGATGTGGGGGCGTGGCCTACGGTCTAGCCCTGACACCGGCAAGAAGGATTGTTTGCTGCTGGACCACAGCGGAAATATCACCCGGTTCGCAGAGGACTATTCAGAGATTTTCTTTGGTGGCCTTGACGCTCTCGACATGGGCGAAAAGCTGGACAAGAAGATCCGCCGAGACGACGAAGAAAAAGAGGCGAAGGGTTGCCCATCGTGCGGGTACAAGCCGTTTCACAAGCGGTGCATGTCGTGCGGGTTTGAGCGCCAGGGTCAATCGCTGGTGGAGTCCGTGGCCGGTGAAATGCAGGAAATCATGATTGGCAAGAAAAAACTTGCCGACGATCAGCGCCATTTGTGGGAGCAACTTTGCACCTACGCACGAGCCCATAGCGCGCCGGACAAGCAAAAGTGGCGTGCCAGGTATTTGTTCCGCGACATGACCGGGAAGATGCCACCTGATACATGGTCAATGACGGACACGCCAAACGTGGAAGTCACGCGCAACGTGCGCAACAAGATCACCAGCTTGAATATGGCCCGCGTCAAAGGCATGGCCAAGGCGGCAGCATGAGCGACTTCATCAGCTTTGCCCGCGCGCACGGTGTCGAAATTGACCCATCCCGCCTGTATGCGGGCGAGCGCATTCGCCGCTGCGGTACCACAGACAAGCCACGTTCCACCAACGGTGCGTACTTCTGGGACGGAAAGCGCGGTTTCGTGTGGAACTGGGCCGCTGAAGCTCGTGCCCAGTGGTTCAGCGATGCCGATGCTCACCCGTGGACAGAGGCAGAAAAGGCCGAGTGGCGTGCAACGCGATTGGCTGCTCAGTCTGCCAAAGACCGCGAGTGCCAGCGTGCTGCGATGCGTGGCGCTGAAATGATCCGTGATGCCCAGCCAAGCGAGCATGGCTATCTGACGATCAAAGGCTTTCCAGACGCTCAAGGCTTTGTGGCGAAGGACGGATCGCTCCTGATCCCCATGCGCAATCTGGCCACCAACAACTTGCAAGGCTTACAGGTCATTCGTTGGGATGAGCCCACTCGCAAGTACGAGAAAAAGATGTTGCCAGGCATGCGCGCCAAAGGTGCCGTGTTCCGCATGGGCGACAAAACCGCGCCAGAGACGTTTTTGGTTGAAGGCTATGCCACAGGCCTATCGGTTCTCGCAGCGCTACGCAGCATCGGATTGCGGGCCTCTGTGGTGGTTTGTTTCAGCGCCAACAACATCGAGTGCGTGGCCGAACAGATCAAAGGCCGTGTGTTTGTGTGTGCGGACAACGACGCATCCAAAACAGGCCAGAAAACAGCAGAGGCAACAGGCTTGCCGTACTGCATGAGCCCCATTGAAGGCGAGGACATGAACGACTTGCACCAACGTGCAGGGCTGTTCGCTGTTTGCCAGTTGTTGATGGAGGTCAGAAGGCGATGAGTTTCCCAGCCTCCCGTCCCAAAGCCAGAGAGGGACATGCGCTTATCCAAGCAGCGCAGCGGGAGGTTTTTACAAAGCGCGCACGCCGCTTTAAACGTGCCGCCGGGATGTGTCGGACTTGGTTTAACGACAGGCACTCGGGGATAGCTGAACTGTGGGATTAGGGGCTGAGATACAGCAAGAGGTGGCGAAGCCAGAGCCTCTGCCCCGAACGTCTGGCGAGTCGTGTGGCTCCGAAGGCAATACGTAAAGGCTCTCCCAGGATGGGCTGAGTCTGTTCACCAAAGGCAATTTCAGGAATACAGGGATGACAACAGTAGGTGATTGGACAGAGAAAGAGATTCAGAGATTCATCAGGCGAGAAGCGGTTTTCGCAAAAGAAGGTTTCAAGTTTTCAGAACGATTGGCAGAACAGATGTTGAACAGAGATCGTGACCCACAGGACAACAGGCGCGTGTGCTTCGAGTGCAAGCACTTGCGTGGTCGTTCTTGTGCGGCCCAGTCGATTCCACCGATGCGGTTCATCCTTCAGCGGTGCGATGACTTTGTGTTGAAAGGCGTGGCATGACCATCACGTTACCGTGGCCTCCAACCGAGTTGTCCCCGAACGCTCGCATGCACTGGGCACGACTGGCCAAAGCCAAGAAGGCCTACCGGGAAGCGTGTGCTTGGCAGGCGAAAGCTCAGGGCGCGAAGCCGGTCGCGGCTGACAGGCTGCACCTGACACTGACGTTCTACGCGCCCACACGCAGGGCATTTGATCTGGACAACGCCTTGGCTCGTTGCAAGGCTGGATTGGATGGCCTGTGCGATGTGCTGGGTGTGGACGACAGCAAGTGGTCGTTGACGATCCGAAAGGCCGACACTGTTGGCGGGTTTGTGCGGGTAGAAATCGCATGAATAACAGACTGACAGCCAAAGAGCGCGCACACCACGCGATGGTCAAGGAGTTGCCATGTTCTGTTTGCGACCAGCCTGGACCAAGCGAGAGCCATCACATAGAGCAGCGCCTGCAATACACATGCATTGCCCTGTGCTCTAGCTGCCACCGTGACAACACGCTTGGGTGGCACGGCCAGCGCAGGATGTGGGCCATTCGCAAGATGACCGAACTGGATGCGCTGAACGTCACGCTGGAGCGGTTGCATGGCTGAGCGCATGACCATCCCGCTATACCAGGCTGTCCAGGCGCACGCTGCGCTTGCAAAGGCTTGGAGCGAGTGCATCAAACCCATGATCGTTGCAGGGAATCGCATGGTGTTGGAGGTCAAGCCGCAGAAGCGCAGCAGCCCACAGAACGCCCGCCTTCACGCCATGCTGACAGAGCTATCAGCGCAGTGCGATTGGTGTGGACAGAAGCTGCCAATGGAAGTGTGGAAGCGACTGTGCATGGCCGCATGGATGCGCGAGGAACGCCAGTCTCCGCAGCTTGTGCCCGCACTTGACGGACATGGCGTTGACATCATTTACGAACGCACCAGCAAGCTGTCGAAAGACGAGTGCGGGCGGCTTATGGAATGGATTGAAGCCTTTGCAGCAGAGCGCGGTGTTCTGCTGGGGGTGGATTTGGAAACAGGGGAAATTCTTTGAGCGCAAACAGAACCCAAGTCGGCGGCACGCATTACGCCAGCAAAGCAATACAGCCGCAGGACGCAATGGAAGCGTGGATGACGCGCGCAGAGTTCGCCGGATTTTTGCGCGGCAATGCGATCAAGGGCGAGAGCGCGACCAGCATCAACAACCCGGGTGGGAATGGTGGGCGGGGCAGGGCGTGAGCAAGAAACCCGAACCCAAGCCATGCCCTGTTTGCCAGCACAAGGGCAGCACCCACAGGCCTGCGGGTGAGAACGAATTTTGGGTATGCTCCCACGTGGAGTGCCCGAACCGCCACCGTGTCACGGCGGGACCGAGTGACCGAGTACCACAACCGAAGGAAAACCAATGACCAAGATGATCCGCATCGAAAACGCAGACACCAGCAACTGGCCTGTGCGCGTGACCGTGCAACACAAGAACGAGGCTGGTGAGTGGGTTGACCAACCCAGCCCCGTTCAGATTGACCAGCCCACGCAGATGACAGAAACCTACCTCACCAGTGGCCGCCGCCTGGTGATCGAAGAAAAACCAGCTGATTGACGCAGGATGCCAATGGAAAAAGTGACACCACCAGGAGGACTGAAGGCGCGCATCGAAGCGCTGCTGACCACGCACTGCGAAGAAGCCCTGGCGGCCAACATCCCGCAACCAGGCTTGACCATCGGCCAGATCAGCATGGCCCTTGGTCTGTCAAAGATCGACCACCCCGACATCAGCTCGGTGCTGGTCAAGCTGCGCAACGCAGGACGTTTGCGCTCATCCCTGGGCCCCGCCTCAAGCGCCAAGGGAAAGAGATTCGTGAAAAGGCACACCCTTGCCCCTGCCAAGGCAGAGAAGGTGATTGTGGTCCGTGAAGATGATTTGAGAAGGCAATTGGCGTTCAGTCGCTGAAAGGAAATGACAGATGGCTACGATTTTTGAGGCAGATGAGGACGAGGACGTGAGCCTTGTCGAGATTCAGATCAATGGCCAGAAGGTCGCTTCGGCTGGTGTGAGCACGTCAGGTCAAGTGTTCTTGCGTGGGGACATCCACCCGCTCGGAAGCTCTACGGCTCTGATGACTGCTGCGGTTCAGCAGGTGCCCTACATCGAGGTGAGCGCAGTGGAGGTGCTTTTCCCGGCAGACTGGCTTCGCTCAGAGTGCATGGGGAACATGGACCGCATCCGCATCATCAACAACGCTGAGGCGTTTGTGCGGGGGCAGGTGTCGTGAAAGTCACAAAGATTGGTGCGTTTTGGGTTGCCTCCACCGACTTCACAACAGAGGTTTTTCGCTCGAAGCAAAAAGCCCGAGCCATTGAAAAGCTGGCCAGGCACCTCGACACCCACGCCCATTGGTATGCGCAAAAAGACCGGGCCTCACGTCGTGCAGCGGAAGAGGCGCTTTCGTCGTGCGAGGTGAAATTGCGCAACGCAGAGCGAATCATTGCTGCGAGTGCGTTTAAGCCTGACAACCAGTGGATTGCAGAACGCATCTGCCATTACAACCAAGCGTGCATCGAGTTCATTTGGGCAAACAAAATGCTGCCGACTGTCGAGCAATACGAATCGATGAAGAGGGAACAACCATGAAGCCACTCACACCGCAGCAGGAGAAGTTCGCGCAGCTGGTGGCCGAAGGCAAGAGCCAAGCGGCCGCATACCGCGAGGCGTATCCAAAAAGCCAGAAGTGGAAAGACCGCGCCGTTTGGTCGCAATCCAGCATTCTTTTTTCACATAGTGGTGTTTCCCAAAGGGTTGCCGAGCTGAGGGCGGCGGCGGTAAAGCGCACTGAGGTCACGCAGGACATGGTGATCAAGGAGCTAGCGCGGATCGCCTTTTTCGACATTCGCAAGATATTCAATCAGGACGGCGGCTTGAAGAAGGTGCACGAACTGGACGATGACACAGCTGCTGCCATCGCCTCGATTGAACTGGTCGAGATTGGCGAAGACGGGCAGCTGGTGTTGTCCAAGAAGTTCAAGACCGAGGGCAAGATTAAGGCGCTCAATCTGCTGGGCGTGAACATGGGTATGTTTGTGCACAAGGTCGAGGATGTGACTGATCCGCTGAAGAAGGCAATGGGCCGCATGACGCCTGGTGATGCTCAGGCTGCACTGGATGCGCTGGAGCAGGTAAGGGCGATAAGGACAAAGGCGAAAGTTTCCGACGAACGGTAGCGCGCAGTCGCAAAACGCGACTATAATAAGACCCATGGACAGGCAATCAAGCAAGTCCACCGCCCCGGCGGCACCGGGAATCCTGATAGGAGCAACATCATGACCAAAGACAATCAACAAGCCTTAAACGCCTTTGCCGCGGCGCTGGCCAGCTGCAACACCCAGCAGGCCATCGAAAGCGCAGTGTCACAGTACATGCGCCAGTGGGCCGCACAAGAGCGCCAAATCAAAATCTACCCGAACGGGTTGGCAAAGGTTGAGGTGCTGGATAAAGACATGCAGCTGATTGCTGAGTACACCCGGCCAGCAAAAGGTATCTGGATTGATGTAAAGGACGAAGCTGGCTACATGGTCAGCGAAAAGGCCTACTTGGATGGCATTGTCGAGTTTGCGGCAAGCATTGAGGGCGCAGCTACCGAGGACCAAAGCGATGATGTTTTTGGTGCGGACACCCGTACCGTATCCGACCGCCGCGAATCTGTTGTGCGTCAGTTGCGCAGACTGGCCGACATGGCTGGCAAGCTGGCCGAAAAAATCGAATCTTGACCCCACCCCGTAGCCCCTGCCCAAGCGGGGGTCTCAGAGTGGCGTTACCACCCGACCGTGCGGCACACGGTATCCATCAAATGGGGCAATCATGACTACATCAAAAACTGCGGCAATACGACAAGCCCAAAAAGAAACGGGCAAGCCTATTCGGCGCTTTGCAACAGATTGGGTTTTTTACGGTCCATATCGTATTGGTGGACACGATACGGAGATTCGTGCAATCAGTTATCAACACGCAGTCACAAAGCGCACGGCATGGGTTGCTGAGTTGGCGCTGCATGCAATGGGCAAATGCGACGAATCAGCCAAGTCTGCAATTGAGTCTGAGCTGAACGACTCGTATGGTGCGCGTGGCGTGAGCAACTTGGTCGATTGTGGGATGGCAGCATTTGGCAAAGGCTCCACAAAGGCAGAGATTGCAGCAGCCGCACAGAGCTACTGGGATGCACGGTGACTGACACCATTGTCATCAAAGCCCCACCCGGCACCAAAGCCCGGTGGGTGCACAAATCCCAGGCCCAGGGTCGCAAACTGAGCGACTGGGTGAGAGAGGCCGTAGACAGGCCCACCAACACCACAGCCACTGCGCCATGCAAGCGGTGTGGCTCGGTCGTTCTGGTGGCCGACGGCCCTGGCATGTGGCAGTGCGCCCAATGTGGGCTTGCATCATGACCCCCGACGACCTGAGAGCCTGGCAGTCCCACATGGGCTACACATACCAGACTGCAAGCGCAGCGCTGGGTGTCAACCGGGCTACGTATGCACGGTGGCTCAAGGTCGGCGCATCGCGCACCGTCGCGCTTGCCTGCGCGGCATTAGCTGCTGGGCTTAAACCATGGATTAAAGATGCTGCCTGAAGTCCTTGAGCGCATGGATGATGACCAGCTCGCAGCTATCGAGATGATGCTGCGGAGGGTGATCGTCGAAAACCAGCTCGATGCCTACAAGCCATACCCAAAGCAGGCCGACTTTCATGGAATGGGTGCCGAGAAGCGTGAGCGCATGCTGTCGGCTGGTAACCAGTGCATTACGCCGTGGACTTATGTCCAAACGGGTCAGACCACGCTCCAGAGCGGAGGTATGCTGCTTTCGGGAGAGCAACATGCTCTTTCGTTGGTCGATGGACGAGAAGAAATCGCTCGTACTTCTCAATGGTTTCTGCGGGACATTGCGCCAGCGTTTCGTGTTGTTCTGGACAGCGGTTTGTGGTTCGATTGCACGGCAGAACACCTGGTGTTGACTTCCGAGGGCTGGACTTCACTCGCTCAGTTAGTGTTGCGCGGAGGTGGTCTGCGTTGCTGGAATAAACATCCAAGTTCGAAGGCCAGTTATGGAAAGGGTGATCATCCTTGTGGTCAACCACCTCACATGGGGCTAAGTAGCGATCAAGAGCCACCTCACAAATGGCTCGATGCTCTCGGATTCGACCCATGTTGGACGCATACGGATGCAATGGAGCGAACACCAGCACGTATCCACTCTTATCTATACAGCGTCCGTCCACCCACTGAGTGTGATCTGCACCACTTCGCGGACCTGTTCGCGGCGTTTGAAGGCCAAGCCTCCGAACGGCTCTCTCAACACTTGCAGTGTGGCATCCAAGAATTGCGGCAGCTTCTGCTTGAGTCTTGCACTCAACCTCAATCAATCGTCGAACTTCATCGTCATTCAGTGTCCCGCCTGGACCAAAAATCTTTGCGGGGACACCACGTCGATTTAGATACGCTTGAACCGCAAATTTCGATACCCCAAGGCGAGATGCCATTTCATGACGCTCAACGCCTTGGTCATTCCATGCGAGAAGCTCTGCTAAGTGAGCATCAAGAGGCGATTTTTTTCCCATATATACCTCATCAGTTGGTTGGTGGAAGCTCTATTTTAGCTCTGATCCCTATTGGTTACCAGCCAATATTAGACGTTCAGGTCCCGAATAGTCACAACTACAAAGCCGCAGGCGTGTATCACCACAATTGCGGGAAGACTCTCGCGGCAGCCAACGAGGTGGCCATGCACCTCACTGGGAAATACCCTGAGTGGTGGGCTGGCAAGAGGTTCACCAAGGGGAACAACTGGCTGGCTGGCTCGGAGTCTGGAGAGTTGACCCGGCGCGGTGTGCAGCGCTACCTGTTTGGCCGCGACCCCAAAAAAGACCCTGGCACCGGAGCAATCCCCAAGGGGTGCATCGTTGACTTGAACTGGAGCCGCCACGTCAACGAGTTTGTTGACACCGCTAAAATCAAGTTCACCGACGCCAATGGGCTGGAGTCAATCAGCACCATCAGCCTGAAGTCGTACGACCAGGGGCGTGGGAAGTGGCAGGCCGACACCGTGGATGGAGTTTGGTTCGATGAGGAACCGCCTGAAGACATCTACATGGAGGGGCTGACCCGTACCAATGCTGCTTTTGGTCCAGTCATTGTCACTTGCACCTTGCTAAAAGGCATGACCACGATTGCCATGCGCTTCTGGCAGGAGCTTCACATTTACCAAGACGCTGGGATGGTCAACATGACCATCGAGGACGTGGCGCACTACACGGCAGAGCAGAAGGCCAAGATCATTGCCAGTTATCCGCCGCATGAGCGCGAAGCCCGTACCAAGGGCATACCATCAATGGGGAGTGGTCGAGTGTTTCCTGTGCCTGAAGATCAGATCGTCATCCCGCCAATGGCGATACCAAAGCATTGGCCGCGGATCATTGGCCTCGACCTGGGTTGGGATCACCCAGCCGCGGCATCATGGATTGCATGGGACCGTGACACGGACACGATATACCTGACTGACGAGTTCAGGTTGCGTGAAACCAGTGTGGCGATGCAGGCACCACTGCTTGCAGCCAAGGGCAAGTGGATTCCCATCGCCTGGCCGCATGACGGGTTGCAGCATGACAAGGGTTCAGGTGAGCAGCTTGCGAACCAGTACCGCAACCTGGGTGCGAACATGCTGCCCGAGCGTGCGACCTTTGAAGACGGCGGGAACGGCGTTGAAGCCGGTATCAGTGAGATGCTGGAGCGCATGCAGACGGGCAGATGGCGTGTGTTCAGCACCTGCACCTCATGGATTGAAGAGTTCCGCATGTACCACCGCAAGAATGGCCTGATCGTCAAGGAACGCGATGACGTGATCAGCGCGAGCCGTTACGCCATGATGATGCTGCGCTTTGCCATCACCGAGCCAAAGCGCTCCACACTGGGTGCATCAACCAACTTCGCAGCACGCCGCGCAGGCTACTGACCCTCAGGCATATATGCCACGCTGGTATTTGTTGCCATCAGAGTCCAAAGTGAGGCATCTTTACAGAGGTGCTTCACCATGCCTGCTATCAATCCTCTCTCGTCTCAGTACCCCGACCTGACCACACCTGCCATCCGTCTGATCAGCATCACACCCGCTGACGCTGACCTGTCACATGTCTGCCGAATGCTGTTCGTCGGCCTGGGTGGAACGGTCGTTGTGCGCGACCTGTTCGGCAATGTGGCGCAGCACGAGAACGTCGCCAGTGGCACGTACCTTGGCCCATTCCAAATTGACCGCGTGGCCGCAGCAACTAGCGCAACGGGCATCGTCGGGTACGTCTGATGCTGGCCATCAGCATGGCGCTACGAGCGCCCAGATTCAGCTTCCTAGACCCGTCATTTGCCCCAACCGGGTACGGACAGCTCATCACGGAAGCCGGTGATTACCTGATCACCGAAGACGGCGACTACCTCGCAACGCGGGAAACAAGGTATTTCATTACCGAAGCCCTGGACAACCTCACAACCGAATCAGACCTTTACCTCACATTGGAGTAAGACATGGCAGACATCAAAATTTCAGCACTTCCCGGCGCAAGTACGCTTGACGGCACAGAAACAATCCCACTGGTTCAAGGTGGAACAACAAAGAAAGTCACTTCTGATCAGTTCTTGATCAAGGATGCCAGCGGGAATGTGGGTGTTGGCACTGCAAGCCCGACACAAAGAATTGATGCCGTCACCGCTGGCGGTACGTGCTACGCGCGGACGTCAAACGGAACTATCACATCGTTTTCCGGTGTTGCTGCATCGGTGGGAGGGGCAGTATACGGCACAGGTACAAACCACCCGGTTGTTTTTCTGTCAAACGGCACCGAACGCGCTCGCATTGACAGCGCTGGCAACCTTGGCTTGGGCGTAACCCCATCGGCGTGGAACAGCGCATTTGATGTGGTGCAGATGGGTGCGGGGACTGCGCTTACAAATCCTAACTCTATAACCCAGACATGGCTGTCGTCAAACGCCTTTTACGACACCGGCTGGAAATACATGCACTCAGCAGAGTCTAGCTATTACCAGCAATCGCTTGGCTCCCACTCTTGGTTCACCGCCCCCAGCGGCACAGCAGGCAACCCGATCAGCTTCACGCAAGCGATGACGTTGGATGCATCGGGCAACCTAACTCCAGGCGGTGATAACACGCAAACTCTTGGCTCTGGCGCACTGCGCTGGTCAACTGTTTACGCTGGCACTGGAACTATCAACACATCAGACGCTCGGGAAAAGACTGATGTTCGCGTCATGACAGCTGATGAGATCGAAGCTGCTAAGGCATTGAGCAAAGAAATTGGCATATATCAATTCCTTGATTCGGTTGCAAAGAAAGGCGACAAGGCTCGTCACCATGTTGGTTTGACTGTTCAGCGCGCAATTGAGTTGATGAAACTTCACGGCCTTGACCCGTTTGCATACGGGTTCATCTGCTTTGACAAATGGGACGATGTAGTTGTCGAGCACCCAGCTATTGAAGCAAAAGCTGCCACTGAAGCAAAAGACTCAGTGGTTGATGACGAAGGCAATGTGATTGAGGCTGCAGTAGAAGCTCAAGCCGCTATTGAGGCCAAAGACGCTTGGGCTGAAGTCACGCTGAAGGCCGGTGATCGTTACAGCTTCCGCTATGACCAGTTGAACCTATTCATCGCTTGTGGCATTGAAGCACGCCTTGCAGCTCTTGAGGCCAAGTGACCGTGGAACTCATCACTCAATACGCGATGGTGTTTGTCTACCTACTGCTCGCTTTGCAGGTGGCAGACCTCGCTACGACGCTCTACGTGCTGCGCACTGGCAAGGGTGCAGAAGCCAACCCAATCGCCAAGAAGCTGATGGCGTGGTTTGGCCCTGAACTGGGGCTGGCCCTGCCCAAAATTGCGCTGGCCGGTGCCATCTGGACATTCCGCGACACCACCCCGGCATGGGCCTATGCCATGCTGTGCGTGATGTACGTGGTGATCGTCGGCAACAACCTGCGGTTTGTGCTGCGGCGCGGCTGAGGTGGCATATATGCCACGTATCGCCCAAATGTAGGCTCGTCTGGACACTGCACCCCATGACCAAAAGGGCGTGCAATGTTTGATGATGAGTTGACCAATAACCTGGCGCAGGCACTGGCAAGTGGTGCCATGTCTGCTGACGATTTGGCGTTGGCGCTCACAGACGTTGACCCCGAAGCAGAATCCGCCGAGCTTGAGCGCCGTCGCAGCATCGTGTCTCGCCTTGGCGTGCGCCTTGAGTCGCTGGCCCAAGAGCAGGTTCAGCAGCGTCAGAACACCGAGGAACGCTGGTACAAGGACGTTAGACAATTCAATGGCCTGTACGAGCCAGGCACATTCACAGACTCCGAGCAGTACGGCAGTCGCCTGTTTGTGCCACTGACCCGCCGTCTGGTGGGTTTGGTCGAGGCGAGGATGTTTGACATCCTGTTCCCGTCTGACGAGCGCTGCTATGTGATCGAGCCAACGCCAGTGCCAGATATGTCGGAAGCGCTGGACCTGTCGGAGAAGCTGCCAGCAGACCAGCCCATCGAGACGCCTGAAGGCCAGATGATGGCAGGTGCCCTGCACGAATCCATTGCGGCGATCACAGCTGAGGCTGAGAAGCGGTGCGATGCGATGCAGCGTGAGATCGATGATCAGTTGGCTGAGTCGAACTGGTCCACCCACGCCCGCGATGTGATCCATGATGCCGTTCTGTACGGCACTGGCGTGATCAAAGGCCCGGTGCCCATGTTCCGCACCACCAAGCGGTGGACCCAGCAGGGCGAGACTCATGTTCTGACGATGGAGCGCAAGCCGCTGCCTGAAGTGAGCCGGGTTGATCTGTGGAATTTCTTTCCTGACATGAGCGCAACGACTGGCCGCGAGGCTGAGTTTGTGTTTGAGCGACATTTCATGACCCGCAAGGAACTGAGCGAGTTGCAGGATTTGCCCGACATCGACATCGATGTGCTGCGCGAGGTGCTGGACAACGACCCATCTGTGCCGACTGGAACGCACCGTGAGCGCCTGCGTTCGCTCAATGGTGCATCTGGAGTGCGTGACCGTCGCTATGAGGTGTGGGAATACCACGGACAGATTGACGCCGACGAGATTGAATCGCTGGGCATCGAGGTCGATGGAGACAGCCTGAAGACGCACACTGGCATTGTGTGGTTTGCCACTGGCGGCAAGGTGCTGAAGGCAGCACTGAACCCGCTGGACACCAACGAGTTGCCCTATTCGGTGTTCACTTGGCAGCGTGATGAGTCGAGCCTGTTTGGGTTTGGCCTGCCCTACGAAGTGCGCGATGCACAGGAGTCTGCCAACAGCGCATACCGGGCAACGCACGACAACATGGGTCTGAGTGTGATGCCTCAGTTCATCGTCGATGACTCTGCGGTTGAGCCTGTCAACGGGCATTGGGGCGTTGAGCCAGGCAAGTTCTGGCGATCAAAGCGACCCGGTGCAGACGTTCGCGCAGCGTTCCAAGTGATCGACATCAACCCCCGGTTTGCCGAGCTTCAGCAGATTTTCAGCCTGAGCAAGATGCTGATCGAGGAAGTCGGCACGCTGCCTGCGTTCCTGCAAGGCCAGGACGCACCAGCAGCGATGCAGTCGGCCACAGGCGCATCGATTGCATGGACGGCATCCAACTTGTGGGTTCGTCGCGCAGTGCGTAACTGGGACGATGACATCATCACCCCGGTCATCACCCGCTTCTTCGACTGGAACATGCAGTACAGCGAAAAGGAAGGCATCAAAGGCGACAGCCGTGTTCGCGCCCAAGGCGTGGCCGCCCTGGTCGAACTGGAAGGCCATGCGCAACGCCTGTCAGGCTTCATGCAGACAGCAAGCGGCATGGGTATCCCGCCATCGAACCAACTCGCCTTGCTGCGCCAGTTTGCGCGCTCATTCAAGCTGGACCCCGACAAGGTGCTGCCAAGCGAGAACGAACTGGCAAAGATGAAGGTCGCAGAGCAGAAGGCTGGACCAGCCTTGAGCCCTGAGCAGGTCAAGATGCAGGTCGAGAAAGAGCGCATGGCGATGGAAGAACGACTGGAAGCCTCTCGTCAGGCGTTGCGCCGAGAAGAGATGGCAAGCCAGGAGCGCCTGATGGACATGCGCATGCGCCTGGAGATTGCCGACGCTGCATCCAAGAACAACATGACGCAAGAGCAAGCAATGGCGAAGTACGGCTATGACCTGCAACGCACACAAGCAACGCTGGCCGACAAACAGGCTGACCGTGACCACAAGTCGCAGATGCTGAACGCTGAAATGGCCCTGAAGGCTCAGATGGGCAGTGGCATATGAGCGACTGGCGACCACTGATTGACGCTGCCACTCCGCTGTGGACAGGCATCGAGGGCTATGCCGAGGAGCGCATTGCCGAGCTGATCGTGGTGTGCACCACCGCGACCTACTCAGATGCGGAGATTCGTGCCGCCCAGGCCCGCATTGCAGAGCTTCGGGCATTGCTGGCATTGCCTGCATCGCTTCAGGCGGCTGAAAAACACAAACAAACGACACCCAGGAAGGGTTACTGAGTATGTACGAATATGACAGCGACGAGTACTGGAATGGCCTCGCTAAGACTGCTGCCGCAGCACCAGTTGCACAGGCTCCAAGCCCTGCACCAGTTGCAGCGCCTGCGCCGATGACATCGCAGGGGCCAACACCTGAGCAGATCACCGCAGCCGAACAGTCTGCGCGTCAGGCTTGGATGGACGGTGTAAGCGCGTCCCCAACCGTCTTTCAGACGCTGTTTAGCGCGAACGCCAACGGCCAGGTGGTGCGCAACAGTGACGGGTATGTGTCTCAGACCAACCTGAACAGCATTCAAAACCCGAACGCGCAGCAGTACTACGCTGCCAATCCGCAGGAGGCGTTTTTCCTTGGCTCTGTTGGTCAGGGCATGTTCAAGGATGCCGGTGTTCGCGGGACCGACAAGAAGCTGGGCCAACTGACGCCCGACCAGTGGTATCGCGGGTACACATCCAGCTTTGAGAAGGGCTGGGACCAAGACCCCAACAGCGCCAGCTACCGCTGGGCGAATCAGCCAAGCTATGCCACCAATGGGCCGGCCACATCAGCGCCTGGCTCTGCCGGCGGCGGTGCCACAGGAAGCGGCTCGTATGGCGGTGGCTCAACTGCCGGCGGCAGTTCATCGTCGTTTGCCACAAATGGCTCGCCGTCGCTGGGGTTCAACCTGTCCAATGTCGCCGGCCCGAGTCAGTGGGATGTGAGCGGCAACCAGACGGTTGCCAACCAACTGACCAACCTGCTGGCATCGGACAATCCGCTGATCCAGCAGGCTCGCGCACGGGCAATGCAGCAATCCAACGCGAGGGGCTTGTCCAACTCGTCCATTGCTCAGACGGCAGGAGATGCAGCCGCCTATGACGCGATGATGGAGGTGGCGCGCCAAGACGCAAGCACGAACGCCACGGCAGCGCAGAGCAACACGGCTGCGAAAAACCAGTTCACCACCGATGCCAATGCGTTCCTGCGCAACGGGTACATGGCTGACTACAACCTGTCTGCCAACGAGTGGGCAGCACAGCAGGCCTATGTGCGTCAGCGCGAGGCACAGCGCGAACAAAACGCCTTCAACTTGGCCGCGATGGAGCGCGAGAACGAGCTGAACAAGGGCAACACGACCAGCGCCAACTCGCAGTCTGACCGCCAGGGCTACATCAACGCTCTGAATGAGTCCCGCAAAAACTGGGCAATCCAGTACAAAGAACTGATGGCAGACCCCAACATGTCACCAGAGAACAAGAAGGACGCGCTGACAAGCCTGGCCGCTTCGTACAACACTCAGATCAAGGCATACACAGGGTTGCTCGGTTGGGACTTCGATAAGTGGGACGTCAAGTACACGGCGGACAAGCCTGCGGCGGCGGACAAGCCTGCGGCTGCGACAACTGGCGACAATGGTGGTGGCGGCTGATGATGCTCATTCGCCGCGCCACCATTGACGATGTGCCTGCACTGGTGCGACTCGCCAAGGTTGAGCATGGGCTGTCGCGCATGGCGCAAACCCCATTCGATGCTGACTTTGTGGCGCAGCGGTTCAGCCAGGCCGTGACTGGCCTGTCATCTGCTGTGTTCGTCAGCGACTCGGATGGTGAGGTGAAGGGCTTGATTGCTGGCGCGGTGCAACAAAACCTGCACAACAGGTACTGCACAGCCTATGAGTTGCTGTGGTTCGCGGTGGATGGCTCTGGCCTGAAACTGCTGGAAGCCCTGAAGACGTGGGCCAAGCGTATGCGGGCCACGGCGGTCGTGGCGAACAACCACGCGGGCATCAAAGACACCGAGCGTTTCAACAAGGTCATGGCCCGCAAAGGCTACACACAACTGGGCGCGTCATTCATGGCGGCCATTTAAGGAGATCACACATGGCAATCGCCATTCCATTTGTAGCCAGCGCCTTGGGTGCCACGGCATTGCAGGCCACGCTGATTTCTGTGGCCTTCTCTGTCACTGGCATCAGCGCCAAGATCGACAAAGCCGCATCCAATGTGTTCGGAAAAGACCTTGTGATGCTGGGCAATGTGCTGGGCGCAGGTTACGCCATGTTCAACCGTGGTTTTGACATTGGCGCAGGAGGTGAGGCGGCCAAGACAGCAGCAACTGCCGACTCGTTGTTTGAGGCTGACTGGTCAAAGGCGGCTGGCGGCGACGGTGGGCTGATGGCGGGCGAGTCTGTCGCTGGCGGCAATGCGTTCAACCTGAGTGAGATGGGCGCAGCGCCACTGACAGAGGATGCATGGAACGCGATGGGTGCTGAGAACAGCCAGTACTTGGCCGACTCTGGAATTGTGGATATGACCACCGGGTTGCCAGGCAATGTCGATGCCAAGGTGTCCCCCACCACGCCTGAGACAGCCGCAGCACAAGCGCCAACAGCGCAGCAGCCACAAGCCACAGGTGCCGCCAGCGCTCAAGCCGCAGCGCCCACTGCGACAGCGAGCAGCGCCACAGCAGGCAATGCCACAGCAGCGCAGGCCACGGACCAGATCGTGCCCAACGCCACACAAGCCAAGGCCGCTGCCGATGTGCTGTCCAAGCAGTTGGCCCCCTACCAGCAGCCATCCAACATCTTCGAGCGCATGTTCTACACCACGGACAAGGCAGGCAATCGCGTCTTCAATGACCGCCTGGCAGGCGGTGTCATCCAAGGTCTTGGCTCTGCTGCCAGTGGCTACATGCAAAGTCAGGAAGCGGCCAAGGGACTGAAGTGGCAGCAAGACAAGTACAACACCCGCATCGGTGGCCGAGTTACAGGTTAAGGGGAACACATGAACTTGAACGAAATGGCCCAAACCGGCCAACCCGAAGAGACAAGCCAGGCCAAGCCAGCCAGCGAGAAGCAGCAGCGCCAGTTCGATTTGTTGCTTGGCCGTTGCCGCCAGGTGCTTGGCGAGTCTGCTGACCAGTGGTTGCAGGCTCTTGAGGTGGACCCTGTGCAGGCCGCTGTGAAGATGGGCACACAGACCCTGCGCACGCTTGCCATGCAGAGCGAGGAAGCAGGCACACCCGTTGACCCTGCGGTGCTGCTGCATGTCGGTGTGACGCTGGTCAAGGACGTGGCAGGCATTGCCAACGAGGCTGGGCTGGTGCCTGATGACAAGCTAGAAGGCTACCTGCAAGAGGTGATGCAGTTGAGCATTGCCGAGTACATGCGTATGGATGCCGACGAGGGTCTGATGCAGGGTGGCGAGACTGAACCCGCTCTGCCAGGTGACCCGCAGACACCAGATGACACCACCAAGCACGAAGTTGCCGAGTCGCCTGCACTGGAGCAGCGCGAGATAGCCGCTGAACCAGCCGAGACGGGCCAAGAAGGCATGTCCGAAGAGGATGAGATGGCGATGCAACTGGCGCGAATCCGCGCACAGAAAGGTGGTGCACGATGAGCTTCTTTGCACAACTGCTTGCCGGTGCTGCCACTGGCATCGGCAAGGGCATGGTGGATCAGGCCGACTACAACGACAAGCTGGCTGCGCAGCAGGAGCTGCTCAAGGAGAAGCACGCCAATGCGCTGCAACTCCAGTCCCAACGTGCCGATGACAGGCTGTTTCAGGCTCAAACCCTGGCCGCTCTGAAGGGTGGAAGCAGTGGTGGCAGCGGAGGTGGCGACCCAATCATGGGCATGCTCCGCGCTGCAAAGACACCGGAAGAGCAGCAGCAGGCAATCGGGTACATCCGAGCGCTGGCAGGCGATGACGCAGCCGCGAGCATTGAGGCCAATGTGTTTGGCCGCATCCAGCCAGGTGCACAGGGCATGCCAACCGAGCAGGACGTTCTTGCATCTGGACCCCCCAGCGACAAGCCCATGCCTCCACAGGACCGGGTGAGCTATGACCGCCTGAAGGGTCAGCAGGCTTTGAACCGGGTGTATGCGCTGCTGGCCAACAAGGGCGAAACCAAGAACTTTGCCGAGGGTGAGCAGATCATGGGCCGCACAGACCTTGCAACCGAAGAGGTCAAGGGCATGATGAAGGATGGCAAGCCACTCAGCCAAGCCAGCGACAGGTTCAACGAGGTGACGAACTCTGCCAAGGTCAACCCGCTGGGTCAGCAGTACGCCGACAACAAGGCCGCTGAACTGGCTTTGCGTCTGCAGGCCATAGAAGACAAGGCCAACACAGACTTGGCCAAGGGAGCCAGCGGACGCTTGCAGCATCTTGAGCAAGAGCGCACAAAGGCTGTACTAAAGCTCAATGAGTCTCGCGGCGATGCAAAAAAAGCAGTTCAAAAAGAGATTGATTACTACGACTCGCAGATAAATGCATTGTCCGCAGCACCAGCCACAGCACCACGCGCACCGGCTGCAAGCACGGCAGCGAGAGGCTCATCCAGCATGAAGTACGACCCGACTCCAGCAATCGCACGCTTCAAGTCAGGCCAGCCAGCCCGCTAGGCATATATGCCGAACCTACCCTGAAAGGGGCGTGGCCGCGACAGTGGTTGCATGAACCTCTTTCAGCTTATGACCGATGGCGTCAACCTCGACGCACTCCCAACCGAGTCAGAGACCAAGCGCGAGCCCATCGCGTTTGAGCCATCACCAGGCGGGAGGTTTTCTGTCCCGAGTGACCTGAACGCAGCTTTTGACGCTGCAGCCAGCGACTTCGGCATCGACCCCGATGTGCTGCGTGCGGTTGCCTACGCTGAAAGTCGCTTTCACCCTGACGTGGTGAGTGGCAAGGTCAAGAGCAAGACGGGCGCGACTGGCTTGATGCAGTTCATGCCCAAGACGGCGCAGGAGTACGGCATCGACCCACTGGACCCGGTGCAGTCCATCTTCGGCGCTGCTGCCTACCTGCGCAAGAGCCTCGACAAGTTCGACGGCGACTACGGCAAGGCCGTTGCCAGCTACAACACTAACCCAAACCGCAAAGACTTTGATGCCGAAGACTGGGATGCACGCATGCCAGCCGAGACGCAGGGTTACCTGCGCACGGTGTTCACGGCCGCGGATCAACTGAAGTCTGGCAAGGCCGAGCGCCCATTGCCAGCTGGTGTTGAGCCAAGCAAAGCAGGCGCTGGGCGTGGTGTGGTGAATCCAACACGGAACGCTCCTGTCCCTGACACTGGCGACGAGACTGCTCGCCTGGCTGCACGGTACAAAGCGCCCGATGCACCGCAGCAGGGTGGTTTCATCCAGTCTGTTGGCGACTTCTTCAAGCCTGCACCAACCAGCGTGCTGGAAAGCTACAAGCCCACAGCGACAGAACAGCAAGCAGCCAATGCACAGCGCCTGCGCTATGGTGCAGGTCCCATCAAAGGTGACGTGCTGGTTGCAGCCAACGAGGTTGCAAGTGGCAATGCAAACAGCAGTTCTCCCACAGTCAATGCTGTTGCCAAGCAGATGCAAGAGCGCGGTGACACGTTCACTGGCTATGCGCAAAGCAAGAACACACCGATCCTGAAGGAAGGTGCGCGTGACGCGAAGGCCGCTGAGTTCAGGTCTGCTGGTGAGTGGGCCGTGGACAGCGTATCCGCGTTGGCGCAAGGCTCTGTCTCCATCCCACTGCTGCCTGCAAGCATCCTTGCACCAGGCGGCGACACAGCCAAAACTCTGCGTAGTTGGCGCGATGCCTGGTCCGAGCAAGAGTCTGATGTCCTGAAGGCACAGCGTGTTGTGCTGAAGGAGCGCATTCAAAGCGAAGAAGGCTTTGCTGGCAAGTACGCAACCACTGTGCTGGAGTTGGTCACAAACCCTGCGCTTGGCCTATCTGAAGCCATCAAACAGGTGCCCAACTACCTGGCTGTCATTGGCGCATCCCGCTTTGCATCAGGTGCAGTTGGTGCAGGATTCAATGCCATCGAGAAATCAAGCCCAACACTGGCACTTGCCAATGCACTGAGCAGCGGTGCTGTTAAAGGTGGCGCACAAGCCACTGCTGCGACGGCAGGCGGTATGGCTGCGTCTGTGGTGATGACTTCTGGTGATGCTGCTGGCGATGTGTACGAAACACTGACCGACCCAAACAAGACACCCAAGAAGGTGTGGGAACAGAACGAGGACTACCAGGCGCTGATCCAGCAAGGTCTGTCGCACAAAGCGGCAGTCATGCAGATTGCAGAGGCCAAGGCACGGTTTGCTGCTGCGGTGGTGGCCCCACTTGGCCTGTTCGGGTTCATGGGCGCTGAGTCTGCTTTGGCGACAAAAGGCATTGCTGGCCTGGCCGCATCGTTTGGCCCCAAGGCAGCAGCCAAGACATTTGGCAAAGAGATCGTTGGCGAGAACATCGAAGAGGGCGGCACCAAGTGGGGAGGCAACGTGGTCACAAGCACGGTAGACCCTCGCGTCAAGTGGGACGAAGGTGTGGCCGAAGCAGCAGCGACAGCCACCGTCACATCAGCACCAATGGCTGGATTGGCTGCACGCAGTCAACTGAGCGCACCACCAGCGCAAACCCAAGACCCACGCAACGGTTTGATTGCCGCTGGTCTGTTGGACCCACAGACCTATGACGGTGGCATCGTCGGTGCGGCTGGTACGGCAAACCCGCTGCTGGAGCAACTGAAGCGCAAGCCAGCACCCACAGTCGAATCCCAACCCACTACCCCACAAGTCCCACCCACTGTCACGCCACAGGCACCCGTCACCCCCGACGCAGCCAAGACCCAAGCAGTAGACAACATTGCAGCAGCCATCAAGGAGTTGGAAGGTGGAACAACCCAAACAGCCCCTGTTCCAGCCGGTCAGCAAGCGGTTGACGATGGCGCAGCGCCAATGGATGCAGCACAACAAGGTGCCACCCAGGGACAGGCCGAAGTTGGTGCGGTTGATGGTGCAGGACAGTCCGAGTCGGCTGGCGCATTGACGCAGCAACCTGTTCTGCAAAACCGCGACAGGTCAAACCCAGCATCGATCACGCAGATGCAGAGCATTGCCAGCAACCCGGACTACGGGCGGCTGGGCTTCTCCCGTGACTTTGCCAACGGTGCGCCTGTGGTGGCGGGTGCGGAGCAAAATGTTCCAGCACAACAGCGTGGAAAGCAAGACACAGCCGTTGCCGTAGATGGCACGCGCATCCCGGTGCAGTACGCCGTGGTTGACGCTGGCGAGGTGCTGACATCCAACAACGTGGACGGCACCAGTAACACGGCATATGGAGATGCCAACACACCGGCTATTCGCGCCATTGCTGGCAACGGGCGAGTGGCTGGCCTGACGGCTGCATACAGGCAGGGTACAGCCGCGCAGTACAAGCAGGAACTGATGGCCGACACCGCGCTGCATGGTGTGCCAGCCGAGGTGATTCAGGGCATGCAGAACCCTGTGTTGGTGCGTGTGATGCCGCAATCGTCTGTCACTGCCAACATTGGCGACCTGAGCAACACGCAGGGCAACCTGTCGTTGTCAGCCGTCGAGCAAGCCAAGAACGATGTGTCTCGCGTGAACCTGGCTGCATTGGAGTTTGATGAAGCCGGGGGGCTCACGCAGAAGGCTGTGCGCCAGTTTGTGCAGGCCATGCCCAAAGCAGAGCAAGGCGGACTGATTGACACCAACGGCCAGCCCAGCAAGCAGGCGGTGGACCGTTTACAGGCAGCGGTGTTCGCAAAAGCCTACGGTAACGACCAACTGGTTCGCCTGTTTGCACAAGCGCAAGACCCTGAAGCCAGGTTGATCCTGTCGGCCATGGCACAGCTTGCCCCAAAGATTGCCAGGCTTGAAGGGGCTGGCGCACTGGACATTCGGCCCATCATTGCCCAAGCGGCAGAGATTGCCGTGAACGCTCGCCGCGAGGGCAAGTCGATTGCTCTGGCTGCAAAGCAGATGGACATGGCAGCAGACACAGCAGTGGGTGTGGTGCTGGATTTGTTTGCCTCGTCACCACGCAGCAACAAGTCCATCATCGAGGCGATAGCCAACGCTGCTGACTTCGCTTATGCTGAAGCCAGCAAGTCGGACATGGATATGTTTGGCGAGGTGCAACGCGCCAGCCGCGACGATGTAATCAACCAACTGAAGCCACAGAATGAACGAGCAAGCCAAGCAAATCTGGAACAGCCCACAGGGCGTGTCGCTGCTGAAAACAATGCTGTCGGGCAACAAGCCGACACAGGAACAACAGCAGACGCTGGCGCAACTGAAGCAGGCGGACCCACCCAAGAAGCCAATGGACAAGTAAACGAACCTGGCGCAGAATACTCTGTACGCCAGCAGTTCTCCCTGTTCGGCGATGAACAAAGTGACCAACTCCAACTCTTCATCGATCGTGGACCTGACCCAGTACAGGCGGGACCGGGAGCAGTCGCTGCCCAGCGGGATGCAGTCGCTGCAATTGCGGACATACAGTCCGTCTCCTCAATACTGGCCGCCGCCCTTACCCGTGACTACGCTGCCCGTCAAAGGATCAGCCTCGTTGGGCAAAAAGTAGCGTCTGCCGAAGACCTCGCCGTCCTGGCGCAGGTTTACCGTGACCCACGGTTTGAGACGTTCCGTGTGGTGTTCGTGGACGCCAACAACAAGGTGGTATCCCAGCTTGGCCTGACCAGTCGCTTGCCTGCGTCGGCTGCCGCATTAGTTGGTACGGACACATACGCCTATCTGAATGGCTTGTCAGCCACAGCCAAGAAGGCTGGCGCAACGGGCTACTACCTGCTGCACAACCACCCAAGCGGACAAGCCAGGGCATCGACTTCAGATGTTCGACTGACAAACACGTTTGAGCAGCACTTGCCCGGACTTAAGTTTCAGTCGCATGTGGTCATCGACACCAACGAATACTCGACCATCGAAGGTGGTTTTGCCAACCTGATCAAAAAGGACTTTGGTGTTTTTGAGCCACTGAGCGGAAGCAACATCACATTCAACAAACCGGAAGATGTGGTTGCATACTCCAAGCGTTTGCAGGCTGAATCTGGCGCTGTCACGCTGATTGCCACAGACACACAGTACCGAGTCAAGGGTGTTACCACGATACCTGCTGCTGAACTCAATGGACCAAAAGGCATGCTGCGCCTGAAGGTGGCGCGTGCGCTTATGCGCCTGCAGTCATCCAATGTCTTCGCTGTCGGGCGAGAGTCTGGTGCTCTCGCCAAGTTGAGTGGCATCGTGGTTGATGCCATCCACGTTGAAGATTCCGGCAGGGCAACCAGTTTAACTGCCAGGGGTATCATCAACTCCACCAATCTTGGTGCATTCCCATCTGACCGCCGCACACGGGTAACGGTTGACAGCAGCCCTGAGTTTGCCTATCTGCGGTTTGACCCGTCAGCCATGAAGTCTGCTGGTCAGCGGGTGGCCGAGGGTGATCTGCTGACAACCTACACCCCCGCAGAAGTCACAGCACGCCAGGACGCAGCCAAGGTAGCAGAGCGCAAGGCTGCTGCTGACAAGCGTGCAGCAGATGAACAGGCGAAGCGCGAACGTGAGCGTGCAGATGTTGCACAGCGCAGTGTGGCCGCTGCCGATACGTTTGAACTCGGTGGGAATGCTGAGGACAACTTGAGTGGGCAGGAGGGGTTGAAGTTCAGTCGCACATCCGACATCAAATCGGCCCGCGTAGCACTTGCCAAGATCATGGAGAAAGGCGTAACCTCGCCTGATGATCTACGCAACCTGCTCAGAGTGCCCGGTTATTCAAAGTGGGCAAAAAGCACCATTGCTGGGGACGTGGCAGCCTCCGCCGAGCTACGCGACAGGCTCGCAAAAGAGTACCCAGGATCAGACTGGCAGGCCCCAAAACTCAACGACCAAGGCATCATTACCTTGTATGCAGATTGGGTTGACCTCACAAGCGATTCCATTGCCAATCTTGCCAGAATAGCCGATGAGTTCGATGCGCCGATTGCCGTTCGCAATGGGGCCGTCAACAACGACTACGAAAGCAAAATCCTTCGAGCCAACGGATTCGAGGGGTACATGGGTGCTCAAGAGAGGATGGACCGGCCTTCTGCTGTGATGTTTTCTCACATCAGGCCAGCGGGTGGAATAACCGCCACAACACCGCTTTTCAGCCAAGGTGCCAAATCCCCTCGCACACCCATCAGCACCATCACCCAAGCCATCGCCAAAGCCTACGGCAACCTCCTGCCCCGCCTCGAAGGAAAGGGTCTGGTGTCACTCACTCAGACCGAGGAAGAGGCCATTGCAGCCGCTGCACAGGCGCGTGCTGACAAGACCGGTGGTGATGTTGAGGTGATCAAGGTTCAGTTGAGGGCTAGTGTGTTGGCGAGTCAGCGTGGTACAACTACGGGCATGCCGGAAACACAAGCGCCCGGCCCACAAGGTGACGCGCAACAGGGCGCTTCCACGGGTAATGCCGTCGCCGTTTCTCGTCAGATTGCACAAGCAATTCAGGACGATGACGATCCGTATGCAGATTACGGGTTGCGTGTTATTCCACCTGAAGCCGATGTTGTGGTGCAACCCGGTGATGAGCTTCCACCTAGTAATCAATGGGACGATGGTACGGATACTGGCGAGGCACTCGACGGCACGTCATCGGCACGAATAGACGGCGACACCGAAGGCGCTGCGTTGGAGGCTATAAGGCTGATTGGAGCGCACGGCAAACCCGGCCCAAACGGCTACTACTACGGTGACCAAGTTGTCTTAATCAAGGGGAAGAAGTCTGGTGTAGGCGAAGATGTGGGTGAAATCCTGTTGAATGACGCTGTTGTTGTTGCCACTTGGAGAAAGCCCGACAAAGGCAATAGCGAAGTCGCACCGAATGAGCAATCCACGCCCACTTCTCAGGGCGTTGACATCCGTCGCTCCGCAGACGGCAACCTCGAAGGCTTCTTCGACCCAGCTACAGGCAAGTCATTCCTGATTGCCGACAACCTGACAGCGGAAAGCGCACCGGGCACGCTGATGCACGAGGTGGGCATTCACATGGCGGCTGAAGGTAAGTTTGGTCCGATGTTTGATCGGGCGCTGACCGTGCTGAATGACGGCAGTCTGGAGTCCACAGGGGCACTGCGCCGTATGCAGGAGTCGGGTGAGACAAGCGGTGAAGAGGCCGCAGCGTACTTGGTGACCGTGTACGAAACCAATCGCACCAATGCGCCTGCATCTGTTAAGCAGTGGATCAAGGACTTCATTGCTGACGTTCGCGCCTGGCTGTTCAGCAAGGGTGTGCTGCTCAAGGCTGACCAGTTGACCATAGCCGACATTGCGGCTGTGGCCCGTGCGAATGCCAGTAGGATTGCGCGTGGTGGGCCGAATGGTGGGCCTGGTGGTGGGCAGGCATTCAGCCGCTCCGCCATGCCCGCCACCATCGAAGTTGACGGCAAGACCCGCTCAACGATGAACAGCAACGGCCAGCCGATTCATCCAACGCTTGATGGGGTGAGGAACTTCTGGAAGTGGTTCGGCGACTCCAAAGTGGTGGATGCCGAAGGCAAGCCGCTGGTGGTGTACCACGGCTCTTCGCGCGACATCGAGATCTTTGCGGCTGGTGCCGACGAGGCCGGCCAATCCAATGGCAATCGCACAGGGGCATGGGGCTCATACTTCACGCCCAGCGCGGCAGAAGCGTCTATATACGCAGAGATTGCTGGAGGCGACGGCCCACAAAATGTAGTGCCGGTCTATCTGGCGATCAGAAATCCGTATGTGATGAACCGGGCCGAATGGGGCAAGCACTCGCAAAGGACGGCGAAGGCGGCAACTACGGCAGAAGGCAGGGCCGATGCAAAAGCCGTGCGGGCCGGTATAGAGGCACTGGGCCACGACGGCATAGTTATCCGTGATCGAGGATTTAATGACGAGTGGGTCGCCTTCAGCCCCACCCAAATCAAGTCCGCCACCGGCAACAACGGAGACTTCGATGGCACGAACCCTGACATCCGTCGCAGCGTGCGCGGTGGTGGGCAGCAGGCACAGCAGAACCTGGCACTGAACACGCCTTCGCCAGCGTGGATGCTGCCTGCATCGACCAAGACAGACGCACTGGTGTACGAGATTCAGGACCAGAAGGTTGACCTGAAGCGCACACAGGAGGCTATCAAGGCAGCAGGGCGCACGATCACCGAGCCGTTTGACGCACGCATGGCTGAGACGCTGATGCCTGGCCGTGTGGCCTACCGCACAGAGACGTTCCTGAAAACCGAAGTCGCGCCACTCATGGAGGCGATGGCGAAGAACAACGTCACGCAGAACGAGTTGAGCGACTACCTGTTGGCGCGTCACGCACCCGAGCGCAATGCACAGATTGCCAAGGTGAACACTGAGATGCCAGATGGCGGTGCAGGCACAAACAGTGCTGGTGTGCTGATGACCACACAGGCTGCGCAGGACCACATCGCTGCACTGACCACTGGCAAGCGCATGGTGCTGCAGTTGCTGGCAAACAAGATCGACGCCATCACAGCCAGCACACGCGACTTGCTGGTGCGCGAAGGTCTGGAAAAGCAGTCAACGATGGACGCATGGACTGGTGCATACAAGCACTATGTGCCGCTGTTCAAGGATGAGGCTGTGGAGTCGCCTGCGCACCCTATCGGCTCTGGCATGAGCGTGACAGGCAGTGCATCCAAGCGTGCGATGGGTTCCGAAGGTGAGGTGACAAACATGGTTGCCCACATCCTCATGCAGCGCGAGGCAGCAATCACCCGTGCAGAGAAGAACCGGGTGGCGATGAGCCTGTACGGCCTGGCACTGAGCAACCCCAATCAAGAGGTGTGGACCACCATTCGCCCCAACATGCGTGCCGACAAGATCGGTGCCGAGTTGGCTGCGATGGGTGTCGATCCTGTTGAGGCCGAGCAAGGCATGCAGGGTGTGCCCACAATCCGCACCATCAACGCCGTGACTGGATTGGTGCAGGAAACGCCAAACCCGATGTACAAGCGGCTGGAGAATGCGCTTGTGGTGAAGGTTGATGGCGAGGACCGGGTGATCCTGTTTAATGCCAAGAACGCCGATGCGATGAACATGGCGCGTGCGCTGAAGAATCAGGATGGCATCACCAAGATTGATTACTCAACTGGTGTGATTTCTCAGGCGCTCGGTTTCTTGTCTGAGGTTGCTGGCGCATCATCCAAGACAACCAACAAGATTGTGGAAAAGACCAAATGGTTGAATGCGGCAAACGCCACACGCTACCTTGCTAGCATCAATACGCAGTACAACCCGGCCTTTGGCATGGTCAACGTTGTGCGCGACATTGGTGGCGCACTGGTGAACCTGACAACCACTGGCATTGCTGACCAGAAAGCCAAAGTGCTTGGCGACATCCCAGCCGCCATGAAGGGCATTGCCCGTGACGTGCGAGGCGATCAAGCGCGTACACCGTGGTCTGATCTGTGGGTGCAGTTCCAAGAGGACGGTGGGCGAACGGGTTACCGTGACCAGTTCATCGACCCGTTCAAGCGTGCAGAGGCTGTGCAGAAAGACCTTGATGCGCTGCAACGTGACAGCAAGGCATCGGCTGGCAAGGCTGCTCACCTGATCCTTGATCTACTGGATGACTTCAACACCACACTGGAGAACGGTGTGCGGTTGTCTGCGTACAAAGCCGCATTGGACAAAGGCATGAGCCGCCCGGCTGCTGCGAAGATGGCGCGCGAACTGACGGTGGACTTCAACCGCAAGGGGCGCATGGGCCGTGAGATCGGTCCGCTGTATGCGTTCTTCAACGCATCGGTGCAGGGCACGGCACGCACCATCGAATCACTAAAAGGTCCAGCAGGCAAGAAGATCATCGCAGGCGGGTTGATGTTGGGCGTGATTCAGTCTCTGATGCTGGCCGCTGCCGGGTTCGATGATGACGAGCCGCCAGAGTTCGTGAAGGCCCGTGCATTCATCATCCCAATGGGCGACAAGAAGTACATCGCCATCCCGCTTCAGTTCGGCCTGAACGCACTGCCCAACACCGGGCGGGTGATCACCGACTTGCTGCTGACAGGTGGCAAGGACGCAGGCAAAAAGACCTTCAACGCCATTGGTGAAATCATGGGATCGTTCAACCCAATGGGTGGCGGCAACATCTTCACGGCACATGGCCTGCTGACCACTGTTGCGCCAACTGTGGCCGATCCAGCGATTGACATTGGCATGAATACCAACTTTTCAGGCTCCAAAATCGGACGTGACCGCGCAGACTGGGATACGCGACCAGGGTTCAAACTGGCACGCGAAAGCACGCAGCGCAGCCTGACTGGTCAGGCGTACATCGGCATCAGCAAGGCGATCAACGCTGCATCTGGTGGCAACGAGTTTAAGAAGGGACTCGCCAGCCCAACGCCAGAGCAGGTTCAGTATGTGTTCACCACTGCGAGTGGTGGCCTGTATCGCGAACTGGAAAAGACGTTGAATATCGCTGGCTTGAAGGCTGATGGGTTCGAAATCAAGCCACGCATGATCCCGCTGGGTGGGCGCTTCGCTGGTGAAGCTGACGATCAGGATACTCAGCGTTCACGGTACTACCGCAACTCTGAGCGCCTGGCTGCACTTGAGGCAGAACTGAAAGGCTTTGAGAAGGATGACAACGAGGCAGCAGTCAAGCGCATCGAGTCCGAGCGCAGTGATGAGGTTGATCTGCTGGGCGATTACAAGCACATCCGTCAAGCCATTACCAAGCTCAACAAGCTGGCAGCAGACAACATCAATGATGTTGAGATGCTGAAGGAGTTGGATGCCGAGCGGCTTGAGTTGATGCGCGAACTGAATGACTCGGTACGCAAGCTGGAGAAGCGCAGCGAGTTGTTCAAGCGAGACTGACCAACACCACCCCAAACAGACCCGGCCACAGTGCCGGGTTTTTCATTTGTGGCACTGGCATATATGCCGTGCATTCTGTTTTCAACCCTACGCGACGAAAGTCGGTTTCACGGGCGATGTGCCCGGTGTAACCGCCTCTGACGGGTAACCGTCATGCCGTAGGAAATGAGCGAACAGAACACCCCAGCACCTAACGCAGAAGACCAGATGGCAGAAGCCTTGGCCGAGATTCGCGCAGAGCGTGAAGCCCCGGCCATTGACACGCCTGACCCTGCACCCGTTGCTGTTCCAGACGCGAAGCCTGAAGCCACCGCCACATTGCCACAGGCCACCGAGCCGCAAGCCACACCAGCCGAGCCCAGCGAGTTGCAGAAGGTGCAAGCCGAACTGCAAAAAGCGCGCAGCGAGGTTGGCCGCGTCAATGCACTGAACCGCCTCTACAACGAGGCACGGGCCAAAGCCGAGCAGCTGGAGCGTGAGAACGCCGAACTGAAAACGGCCACGCCTGCTGCCCGTACGGAGAAGTCGCCTGATGCAAGTGACTTGCTGGCAGAGGTGGCCGAAAAGGTCAAGGACTTTCCAGAGTTGTCGGGTCTTGTCGCTGCGGTGGACATGGCCCTGAAGAACGTGGATACCAAGGCTGCGCACGTCGCCACACAGGCCGCCGCGCAAGTGGTTCAACCGCTTGAGGGGCTGCGGACTGAGGCAGAGCAGCGGAGGGCACAGGGACAAGCAGCCGCCTACCAGGCCGCTATGCAGTCGTTCCAGTCCACCTATCCGACCGCCGTGGAGACGGTACAGAGCCAGGACTTCAAAGCCTGGGTCAATTCCGCCCCCAAGCACGTTCAATACGCTTTCCACCGGGGCCAAACCCCTGACGAAGCAATGGCCGTGCTGGATGCCTACGACGCGCATTTGAGGCGTGTTGGCAAGGCATCCATTGCCCAGTACCCAACCCAGCAGACGCAGCCCATCGCTGTTCCGGTCAAACCAACGAGTCAAGCACGCCTTGAATCAGCCGCAGGCATTTCCAGCCGCCCAAGTGGCGCGCGTGGTGCGCTGCCGCCTCAAGACGACTTTGAAGCCTCGTTGAAGTTTTTCCGTAGCCAGCGCGAGCGCAAGTCTGCAACCGCGTGAACAACTTTCCTTTCTAGGAGCCCAAAATGGAATACGGTGACATCACCCCCCGCACCGCTGCTTATGCAGTGGACAAGATGCTGGAGCGCGCACAGCCCCAGTTGAACATGGCCAAATTCGCCACCCTGACCACTGTGCCCAAGGGCAAGACCAAGGTGTGCAAGTGGCGTCGTTACAACCGCATTGCGGCCAGCACCACCCCGCTGACCGAAGGCGTGACCCCATCCGGTGTGAACCCCACTGTGACCGACGTGACGGCCACCCTGGCGCAGTACGGCCAGCACGTCCAGATCACAGACGTGATTTTGGACACGCACGAAGACCCTGTGTTGACCGAGTTGAGCGCTACCCTGGGCCAGACCGCTGGTGAAACCCAAGAAATGATCATCTACAACGTGATCAAGGCTGGTACGCAAGTGCAGTACAGCAACGGTTCCGCCCGCAACACGCTGAACACCGCGATCAACGCGAACACTTGTCGCAAAGCCATTCGTCAACTGCGCAATCAGGACGCCAAGCCTGTTAGCCAGATGCTGAAGGCAAGCCCCGGCCAAGGCACCCAGCCCATCCCCAAGTGCTACGTGGCATTCGTGCATCCCAACGTGGACATGGACCTGCAAAACACGACCAACTTCCCCAATGGTTTTGTGCGCGTCCAGAACTACGGCACGTTTGCGCCTCTGTGCGACAACGAGCTGGGTTCTTTCGAGAACATCCGTTTCGTGTCAAGCACCCTGTACTCGCCTCTGGCGAATGCTGGTTCGGCCACGCTGAACGGCATGCTGGGTGGCACCAACGTGGACGTGTACCAGTCCATCGTGACTGGTGCTGATGCCTACGCATCGGTGGACCTGGGCGCTGGCAGCTCTGGCCTGACGCCTTTCGTGGTGTCGCCCAAGCACACCGACAGCGACCCCTATGCCCAGCGCGGCAAGGTGGGTTTCAAGATGTACAGCACTGCTGCCATCCTGAACGATGCGTGGATGACCCGCATTGAACACGGCGTGACCGCCTAACAAGGCGACCTAACCGGGGGCTGGTTGTCACGGCCAGCCCCTTTCATTAAGGACTTTTCTTCATGGCAACTCGCAAACCCGCTGACACACAGCCGGACGAATCCACCACAAACATCGAAGTGGCTATGCAACAGCACGGCTTCTGTGGCAAGACTTGTGAAATCAAGTTGTTCAAGTCATCCGACAAGAACGAGCCCACCACGCCTTTCTTTGGCATCAATGGCTACGCCATCACCATCCAGCGCGAGAAGTGGGTGCGTGTTCCCGTTGAAATGGCTGACCACATCGAGAGCCTGGCCTACACGGTGCGAGAAGTCGATGAAGAAGAGCCTGACAACCCTGACAAGGTGAGCATGGTGGAGCAGCCCCGCTTCCCATTGCAGCGCCGGGACTGATCTGCAATGAACCTGCTCAGCCTCGCCCAAGCCGTCAAGCGTGAGTCCGGCCTGTCCGGTGGTGGCCCCGCATCTGTGGTGACCGCCACTGGCGATGACGCACGCATTTTCCAATGGGTGAACTGGGCATGGCGAGACATCCAGTTGATGCATGAGTCATGGTTGTGGCGCAGGGGCGATGCACTGGGCGAAACCAGTGTGTCCACATTGCCGCACGACCTGGCCGTGCCGGGGTTTGGGTTGACTGACTTTGGCACATGGATGGCCGAAAACCCTGACTACAAGCCCAGCACCTACCGGGTGAGCGACGGGCAGGGGCTGGAGCAGCCCATTCGGTACTTGAGCTGGGATGCGTTCCGCGCACGCTTCATTGCTGGCGCACACACCGCCGGACCTGTGCAGTTCTGGACCATCGCGCCGTCTGGTCTGATGCATGTTGGGCCAGCGCCTGACGCGGCCCACAAGGTGCGGGCTTCGTACATCAAGGATGTGCAGGACATGACGCGGGACTCTGATACGCCCGCCATGCCTTCTCGCTTCCACCAACTGATCGTTTGGCGTGCGCTGATCGAGTACGGCGGATTTGATGCCGCCGGTGAGGTGATGCAGCGTGCAGAGCGCAACTTCCAAAGCATGATGCCGAGCTTGCTGCAAGACCAACTGCCCAAGCGGTTTATTTCAGCAAGGCCGCTGGCATGAGCAAGGCACCGCCGCTGCCGCCGCTACAAACGCAGTACTTCCCACTGGTGGGTGGTATGGATGCCGAGTCGGCCCAGCTTTCAATCAAGCCAGGTGCGGTGATCGGGGCGCTGAACTATGAAAGCTCTGCCCTTGAGGGATATGAGCGCATCGGTGGTTTTGAGCGATTCGACGGACGTGTCAGGCCCAGCGATGCGGCCTATCAGGTGTTCGGTGCAGAGACAACATTTGCCAACATCCCCGTTGGCACGGTGATCACTGGTCAGACATCAGGGGCGACAGCCAAGGTGCTTGCGCTGCGTGGGACATCCCCCATCGCAACAGAAGCATGGGAATCGCTGATCACGGAAGACTTGAACAGCATCACGATCGATGGCGTCTATCAGTTGGTGGTTGGGCGTGTCACTGGCACTTGGCAGTTCGGTGAAACGATTCTTGCTGGTGCGACAGTCGTTGGTGTATGGGGCAAGAATGCGTCAGACATCACCGGGGTTGATGACAACGTGTTCTATGCGCTTGCGGCTGCTGATCGCCGCGCCGACATTGGCGCAGTGCCTGGCTCGGGCCCGGTGCGCGGCATCGCCGTGTTGGGTGCGACGGTGTTCGCATGGCGAGACAACACAAGTGCCACGGCATGCGTGATCCACAAAAGCACTTCATCTGGTTGGGTAGCTGTTGACCTGATGCGTGAGCTTGCGTTCACCGCTGGCAGTGGCACGATACCGGCAGAAGGATCGACCATCACAAAGGGTGCGACAACGGCGGTGGTAAAGCGGGTGGTGACTGAGACTGGCTCGTGGACGGCTGGCACGGCTGCTGGGCGGCTGATCGTCACCAATGTGACGAGTGGCCCATTCACGGCGGGTGCATTCACCGCTGGCATGACTGGCACGGCAAGTGGGGCCGATACGGCAATCTCCCTGCTGCCAGGCGGGCGCTTGGACCATGTGGTCTACAACTTCACGGGCAGCGCCACCACCCAGCGCATCTATGGCGCTGACGGGGTGAACAAGGGGTTTGAGTTTGACGGGGCGGTGTATGTGCCCATTTCAACCGGCATGGTGACAGACAAGCCAATACATTGCACGGCGCACCGCAACCACCTGTTTTTCAGTTTTGACGGTTCGTTGCAGCACAGCGCCATTGGGAACCCGTACTCATGGTCGGCTGTGCTGGGCGCTGCTGAACTGGCGGCTGGTGATGTGGTCACGGGTTTTCATGTGCTGCCATCGGATGACGCTGGCGGGGCACTGATGGTGTTCAGCCGAGAGCGCACGATGGTGCTGTACGGTTCCAGTTCGGCAGACTGGAAGTTCGTGAACTTTGCCCACAATCTGGGCGCACAGCGCTGGAGTGTGCAGAGCCTGGGGCGAGTGCTGGTGTTTGACACATTGGGTGTCGCCACTGTGGCGCAGTCGCAGAGCTTCGGTAACTTTGACCGCCTGCCGCTGTCTGCCCGGATTCAGAGCATGCTGGCAAACAGGACGGTGCTGGCATCGACTGTCAGCCGGTCCAAGAACTGCATGCGCCTGTTCTTCAGTTCTGGCGACAGCATCAGCGTGACACCTATTGGCGACATGGTTGCGTTCATGCCGATCAATTACGGCAAAACGGTGTTCTGCACAGCAGAGGCGCTGATTGGCAGTGAACACCGCAACTTCTTTGGGTCCGACGATGGCTATGTGTACGAGGCTGACCGTGGGCGCAGCTTCGACGGTCAGGCGATTGATGCGTTCATGAAGCTGGCCTTCAACCATGCAAAGAGCCCGATTGGCCGCAAGCGCTTTCGGCGGGTGGACATTGAGGGCACGACGGAGAGCGCCTGCCGCATGTCTGTGTATGGCGAATACAGCATGGGTGACCCCGTTGTCGGGCTGACAGGCATCACCGAGATTGGCCGATCAGGGCAGGGCGCGTACTACGACCAGACAAATTTTGAAGAGAGCTTCTTTGACACGCCTCGCCATGCGATCAGCAAGGTGCGTGTCGATGGTGTTGGCACTGACATCAGCCTGGCGATTGTCAGCAGCGCGAGCAACGAACTGCCGCACACGTTGCACAGCGTCAGCACTGTGTTTACCCCCCGCAGATTGGACAGGTAATGAACGACCACTACACGCGAGATTACGCGCCGCCGACAGGTACACGGGTTGCCTCGTCTGACCTGATCAACGAGTTTCAGTCCGTCGAGGCTGGCTTTGACTCTGTTCAGACAGACTTTGGGTACACGCTGCACCAGGCTTCTGGCACAGCCATTGCTGCGCTACCCAACGCTGTCAGCAGGGCAACCAAGGTACTGAGTTTTGACGCAGACGGCAACCCACGCACGACGATTGCAGAGGCTGATCTTGCCGCTGCTGTGACGGCTGCATCTTCCGCAGCATCCAGCGCAGGCGTTGCGACAACACAGGCTGGGACCGCCACCACACAAGCTGTGGTGGCAACGACGCAGGCTGGAGTCGCAACAACCAAGGCAGCAGAGGCATCTGCCAGCGCGTCCAGTGCGTCAACATCATCAAGCACGGCCACCACTCAGGCTGGCATTGCGACTGCACAGGCGTCAAGTTCATCTGCCAGTGCTGGCACCTCAAGCGCAGCCGCCAGCACAGCGACAACGAAGGCAGCAGAGGCCTCATCCAGTGCGTCGGGCGCATCGACAAGTGCAAGCACGGCGACAACACAGGCTGGCATTGCAACCACTCAAGCGGGCATCGCCACAACGCAGGCGGGCATTGCCACAACCAAGGCAGCAGAAGCCGCTGCCAGCGCCGCATCTATCTCTGGCAGCGTGACATCGGTTAACGGCAGGACTGGCGCAGTGACTGGCGTTGCGGAGGATGGAGGGGTCTTTGTGATCTCCATCAACACGACTGCCGTTCGGTACCGGACTTATGTCCTGACCGCAACGCTGACGCTGACCCTTCCAATGTCTCCATCTGCTGGCGATTGGGTGAGGGTTGTCAACCGATCTGGCACGACAACACCCGTCATTGCTCGCAATGGTCAGAACATCATGGGGCTGGCTGAAGACATGACGCTTGACAACGCAAACGCAACGCTAACCCTGACCTTCGCGGATTCCACGCGTGGTTGGATTTGGAACTGAAGGGGCAGACATGAGCACATTTTCACAATTCGTAGGTGGTGGCGGTGGTGGTGCAACCATCAAGGCTATTCAGCGCGGGACGATCTCCATCTCCACAGGTGGCACCTCCGCGACAGCGACGATCACAGCCGTGGACACCGCAAAAACCGAGCTTCGCTTTTTGGGTGGCAACGGACTCGATTCAGGCGCGTATACCAATATCCCGCGTCTAGTGCTGACGAACACCACAACCATCACTGCGACGGTGCAGTACGCCGCTGGGCCACTCGGAAGCATCGTCTCTTGGGAACTGACGGAGTACAACTGATGTATTACGCACAAATCAAAGACGGCATCGTCTGTGCCGTGACCCAGACAGCTGGCCCCATCGTCGCTGCCGACATGATCCCCATCGACGGCCTGCTCGACATCTGTGGCTACACCTACGCAGACGGTCAGTTTACTGCGCCTGTGGTCAGCCCCATTCCTGTGTCAGTCACTGCACTGCAAGGGATGCTCGCGCTGGATGCTGCTGGACTCTCCAGCCAGTACGACGCATGGGCCACATCCCCAGACCGCACGTTCGCTCAGAGAGCCTTCATTGACAAGGCTCAACGCTGGAGGCGTGACGACCCCACTCTGCAAGCTGCTGCAACCGCATTTGGCCTGACATCAGAGAACCTTGACCAGTTGTTTGTCGTCGCTGCGGGGCTGTGATGCCGTACTGGCTGAACCTGTTTGTCGCCATTGACCAGCTGCTGAACGCGCTGCTGGCCGGTGCGCCTGACGAAACCCTGAGCAGCCGCGCTTACCGCGCCGAACGCGATGGCAAGTGGTTTGGCCGACTGTTCAGGCCCGCCATTGATGTGCTGTTTTTTTGGCAGCCGCGCCATTGCTATCAGGCCTACCTGGCTGAGGTGCAGCGCAAACAGTATTCAAGCAACTTCAGGTGACCGCATGAGCGACCCCGCAACAGACCCCAACCACCACCCCAGCGGGTGGGACGGCGTTGAGCAACGCAAGCACCCGCCCACGCCACTGCACCGTGTGGCCGAGGTGCGGCTGACGGACGAAACCATTGAGTACCTGGAGCAAAAAATTGCCCAGGCTGTGCGCGACGGCATTGCCGGTGCCATTACCGAGGACGCGGCAGCCCGCTTCTGGGATGCTGGCCTGACGGTGCTGGAAAAGCAAGCCACAGCGCAGACCGGCAAGCTGGTGTTAAGTGGGCTGAGTGGCCTGGTCAGCAAGGGCTTTTTGTTCTTGCTGATTGGCGGGCTGGTGTACGCGGTGGGCGGGTGGACTGCCCTGGCGGGGTTGTTCAAAGCGTTGTTTCATTCAGGAGGTTGATGAACATGGCAAAGAAGATGAGCCAGCGGGGCATTGCCCTGATTGTTGAGTTTGAGGGCTTCCGTGGGGATGCCTATTTGTGCCCGGCGGGCGTGCCCACCATTGGCTTTGGCTTTACCCACGGGGTGAAGCTGGGCGACAAGATGACGTTGGCGCAGGCCAAGGCGCGGTTGCAGCACGAGCTGGTGGCGTATGAGCAGGGTGTGCTGGCTGCGCTGAAGGTGCCGCCCACGCAGCCTGAGCTGGATGCCTGCGTGAGCCTGGCTTTCAACATTGGGGTGGCCGGGTTTGCCGGGTCTAGCGTGGTGCGGGCGCACAACCGGGGCGACTCGCAGGCAGCTGCACGGGCGTTTGGGCTTTGGAACAAGGCAAAGATTGACGGCAAGCTGCAACCCGTGAAGGGCCTGACGCGCCGCCGTGCCGCTGAGGCTGCGCTGTACCTGACGCCAGCCACCGGCGAGCCGCTGATTGACGGGCCGTTGCTGGCAATGCCGCAAGCGGTGGAGCCAGAGACGCCGATGACGGCCAGCACCATCAACAGGGCCAGCGTTGCGGCTGGCGGTACGGCAACGCTGGCAGCAGTCAGCGAGACGATCAACACAGTGAATGGGGTGAAAGATGGCGTGGAGTCTTTGGGTGGCTGGCTTGTCCCGGTATTGCTGGTGGCCGTGGTTGCTTTGTGTGGATACGTGGTGTGGCAGCGGCTGCATCAGCGCAAGGAGGGCTGGGCATAAGAGGGAGACGCCTGATGCCAGCTCTGTGGATCATGATGTTTTACGCCGTGTGGTGGGGGTGCTATGCCTGAGCAATGGAAACGCGAACAAACCGAACGAGACCGCCGCCACCTGCTGCGAAAAATGACCAGCCAGGCTGACAACCGCATGCGCACCCGCACCGCCATTGAACTGTCGGCCGATGAGCTGGCAGCAGGGCAGCGCCCCGCTGACATACCGCTGCCCGATGCGGATGTAAATGACAGCAGCCTGCGCGGGGTGTTGACATGACCATTTACCCGGCATCAGGAAAATGGTTGCAGACGGGCGCTGTGCCCGTGCAGCTCATTGCCGCCCTGGCCGTTGCCGCCGCCCTGGTAGCCGCGTACTGGGGCATTTACACAACTGGCAGCAGGGCGGGGGCAGCCACGGTCAAACAGCAGTGGGACCGAGACACCGCGTCACGCGCCCTGCGCACTGCCGAGCAAACCATTGAGCACCGCAACACCGAGCGGGCGCTGATTGACAACGCTGCCATGCAGCAAAGGAGCCGACATGCCCAAGACCAACGCATTGCTGCTGTGCACGCTGCTGAGCTTGACCGCCTGCGCAACCGCCCCGAATTGCGGGCCGCAGACCGACCCGGTGAAGCCGCCGACCCTACCGCCACTGGTGTGGGATGCACCGGCGCGGGACTGGCAAGGGGAGATGCGGAGTTTCTTACTCGGTTTTCTGCCGACGCAGCCCGACTTGCCGCCGAGCTTGGGCGCTGCACCGCCAGTTACGACGCTGCCGAGCGGGCGTTGAGGGGTGCTGACGGCGGCGGTGCCGTGGAGCGGTAGCGGGGAGGGGTTTTGCTCCAGTGGGTTGATCGGTTGATCAGCCTTTCTTGCAGGGATTGGCGTGCATTAATCGCTTCTGTCACTCTTAGCGACTGTTTTGCCAATGCATATTTGTCGATCATCACCATCAACTTCGTTAGCAGTCAAAAGCATGTCGCCCTGCACCGCCGTGTCGCCAGCGCCGACTTTTGCTATCCGCTCGCACGCCAGATCAAAAAACCGCCTGTCTCGCTCAATCCCAACAAACGGCAGTCCTAGTTCAGCGCAAACCGCGCCAGTTGTCCCGCTTCCAAGGAACGGATCGCACACGACGCCAAAACCCCAAAGCAGAACCATGCGCCGCGCCAACTCGTCAGGAAACTTTGCCGGGTGGTCGTCGTTGTTCCGCACGGAAGGAATCGCCCAAACTGACCGGCTACCCCATTGCCCCCACTCTGACACTTGTAGGCGTGCGCGGTCAAAAGTCGGCACGCTGCCGGCCTTGCGGAAGCACAGCACATGCTCGTGTTCGTCAACCGCACGGTCGCTCAGTGAGTGGTATTGACAGGTTTGCCAGCAGGGGTCTTTCACCCAAACCCGCGAATCGTGCAGGTAGTACCCGGCCACGCTGGCCAAGTCCGAAGCCGCCGCACCAGAAAGAAAAACTCTTGTCTGTGCCTCCGCTTTGCTGCCCCTTGCGTTGTTCCCGAAAAGCCTCCGGTCTATTGTTTGCTCGCTGCACGCCAGTGCCTCGGCAATCTCCTTCTTGTTGCGCCCCCTGCCGGCTATCGCCGCGTCAATTACGTCCTGCGCGGTGACTGTGTTCTTCCTGCCAACAACGTCAGCCCGCACGGGGGCTATCAGCTTGTCCTCATGGCAGCGCACATCAGCCAAGTTCAAAACCACAATTTCCGCGTCAGTCGCAGCAAAGAACCCCGACATCAGCGCCAACCATTCAAGCCTGCCGCCGCGTTCGTATTCCTTGCCAACCCCATAAGGCGGGCTGGTCACTATCGAGCCTGCCGCGACCGATGGCAAAATCTCGCGGCAGTCTCCGTGCCACAGTTCGCAATTCCCGATTGTCACTTTCTCAGCCATCATCATCCTTTCGTTTGCCTGCTAACACGTCGCTCAACACGGACGCAGGCGATAAAGCCGCCTGCGCCGGTTAGCTAGGCGTTACGGTGCCGTTCATGGCTTGGCATCCATAGCAGCGTCAATGTCATTGTCAAGATTGGCTGTGTTCACCCACTCACTGCCACGGCGGTCACTGTTCTGCTTCCATGCCAGATGACACAGCGGGTCGAACCGCTCATGCTCTGATCGCAGCCACTGATACCTCGCAGCATCCTTCTCAGCCTCTGCCAACCGCTTTGCCTGCCTGTCACACAGGTCTTGCAACTCAGACGCAATGATTGTCAGCCTCTCCACCTCGTCGCACAGGGCGATGACTGTTGCTGGTGTCATCATGCAGATAAACGGCATGTTTCCTTCACCGGGGTCAATCCACGGTTGTGGTGTTGCAGCTTCAGCCGCTGCCTTGATTGCTTTGGTGTCGATCATTTCCAAATGTCCTTATAAATGCTGCCGGGTTGCCCCTGCTTATTGCTGCCAGTGCATTCAAGTCTGTGATCGCTTGCCTTTGGGCAACGCTTGTTGCCACACACGGGGCACAGAGTCATTTGTGTGCTGCTAAGTGGGACCTTCCACTTACCGACAACGGTGTGCAGGTCGTGTTCCTTGATGCAGCGGTGGCATTCGCATTGGTCAGTCATCGCTCACTCCCAACTTCGCCCACACAGCCTGCTCAATCGTTCTTGCGTCAGATAAGAACAACTCTCTGTTCTGTGCGCTTGACACGTACTCAACGTCCAGTGCTGTAAGTATTTCGCTGTCACTCAGCTTCACAGCCTTGCGGGGTTGTGCTGTTCGCATTTGCCACCCGAACACATCAGGATTCTCAAGCGACAGTCCACGGTTGCCTGACCACTCTTTGATTCGCTCGACCATCGGTGATGCATTCGAGCACGACCCCACTTCAATCATTACTTTGTGGCTCGTCAGGAACCCGGCAAAGTCAAATATTGCACCAGCCACAACATCATGGCTTGGCTCCTGCACTGGTGCTGGTTGCGTGTGTAACCAACAGTCGCAATCGGTCGATGCAGACAGTTGCTCTTGCGTCCCAACACGCTCACAGCCCAAGCATTGGAGCAACACTGGCTTCGAGGCTGGTGCTGGTTGTTGCTCCTGCACTGGTGCTGGCTGGGGTGCTGAGTTTGCATCTCGCAACCCCATCACATAGGCAACTTGCAATTGCGTCAATGGGTCAAGCTTTTCAGCCTGCTCCACCGCTGGTTGTTCAAGCGCGGCTCTGAGTGCGGTGGCGGCTTCAGCAAACATCGAAGACGTAAGCACGTTGTCGGCTTCATTCAGCGCCTCAATTGCCTGCCGCAGCAGTTCGCGGCTCACTGTGATGTTAGGCGTATTCATGCAGCGCACCGCACTGCGTAGTCTTTTGTCACCACGCATGTACCACGGGCAGCGGCGACCACCGTGGCGTTCACCCAAATACGTCGGTCGTCTGCCAGCCGCCTGATGTGGCCGCGCCGCAAGTGTTCGCGTGGCGAGCGGTGGCCTCCAGTTTCCGCACCTTCTCCAGCCGAGCCCGCCCTGCCTGGCGCGGCGATGGTCAGGAGGTGATAAGTGTCGAAAGGCAGTGCGGATTTGATTTTCTTGCCTGCGCGTTTTGGATCGCTTCGATGAGCCTGCACATTTGAGCAATGCAAGATGTTCAGGAAACAGAGAAGCGCCCCAAGTTCGTCCATGTAGTCAGACATAGGAACGCGCGGATTCTGGAACGCCGCCTTGATTGCGGGGCGACCGGAATAGCTCATGCCACGATCCAGATAGCCGACATTCGGAATGGCGCACTCTGGCAGCACCCGCCAAAGGCCATCATGTCGCGTCCAAAATGCGACCGTGGCAACGATGTAGTCGCCGTGCTCCCTTGCGTATACAACACGCTTGGGCGCGCTCACAGAGTCCCCGGCCTCGTACTGAGGCACGCCGTTCACATGGCCCACAGGCTCGTCCATTTCTCGGTCGCGCCCATTAGATTGGTATTCCAGTGCAATGCATGGGTACGGCAGCCGCAGCGGCACCGACTCGTCCAGCGCTCGGAATTCATTGTCGTCATACAGGCGCCCACCGTCCGGCAGGATGAACTTCGTAGAAGACCCGTGCAGATCTACCACGCTAGACAGCAAAGCCCGCCGATCATGCTCGATCCCCGGAACCGTCAGCAGGTCCATGCACTGCCGCGCAAGTTGCCGGCTGTAATTCAAGTGTTCCATCATCATGTCTCCAATACGCCTAACTGTGGGTTAGACGGCGCATCCTCCACCGTCAGCAGATAGATGCCGTACTTGCTCGGCCACTTGTCGCCATCGGCTTTTGCCTTCGCTATCGTGTCGCGGATCGCCGCGTTTGCCGCTGCTTGTGTTGCAAACATCGTCGCCGTTCCGCCGCGCCTCAAAAGTTGGTCTGGCGCAATGTCCCCATCCTTGCCGTATGCAAGCGGCGCGAACCATTCCGGCATTTCTTTGCGCAGTGGTGCGCTCATCACGATGTAGCCCATGTCTATTTCCTTTCTTCGTAGTCAGCGCATTTGCGCTTGTAGCCGTAGTCAAGATCGTGCGGGTTGTCGTTGCGCTGCGAGTACCATCGCGGCTTATGGCCTTTCTCGCAAACCTTCGCGCCCGGCACGTCCTCGTCGTTGTAGTGCCTGCATTCGTCGCAGTGTCTCGTTTCCACCGTCTAACCCTCCGCTCCAGTGGGACGCTCGCTATGCTCGCGCCCCTGAGCTATGGCGTTACTTCGCTGCTTTTGGCTCAGGCCGTGGCAGCATCCACACCCGACCCATGCCGTCGCCGTAGTCCTGCATACTGCGGACCATGCATGTCGGGTGCTTGCGCTCGACGTGCTTCTTGATTGCGTTGGCGAGTCGATTCACGTCTGAGCTGGGGCACTTGATGCACTGGCCGGGCTTGAGCTTGGACAGCAGCGCGTCGTACTTCCCTTCTGGCGACACCCTGTGTTCAGGGATGGGGTCGTCACAAATTGACAGCCCGCCAATATCAACAGTTGGGGTGGCTGGCTTTGGTCGAATGCGTGTGTTCATGGCTTTTTCTGGTGCGGCCACTGGCTGGCCGATGAATGGGTTGATGCCGCCGACGAAAGTGGTTTTCGCTGTCATGCCGACATCCCGCTGATAGCCTGGCGCGGGTCTCGCTTGCAAAACGTCGCGCTGTTGATCGGGCTTACCTTCTTGATGACGGTCTGCTGTGTCTTTGGTGGTACGCCCTCAATCCCCATCGGCGCGGAGTGAGTCACGAACGTGTCGCCGCGTCGGCTGGGCAGGGTGAGCGCATCGCCGCCTCCCTCGCGCACATGCCATGGGCTGGGGGTGTAGTCGCCCTTGGGGCGGAATGAAGGTCCGCGCAGCACAGGCGCATCGCCCTGTTCTTTCGGTGCCCGTGGCACATCTGATGTGGTGGAGTACCAGGCCGTGGAGCGGTTGTCTTCGGCCCGGTTCTCAACGAGGTATTTGCCAGCCAGCTTGGTCGCGTTCTCGGCTACTTGCTTGCGGGTCACATTCGTCAGCAGCAACGAGATTTCCAGCGACGACTTGCCGGGGTTGGCCTTGATGGCGGCAAGGATGCGGGATGAGAGGGTTCCGGTCATGATTCCAGCCATTCGAAAACGGTTTTGACTCGCACGTTGTGGGCACGCGCCTCACGCAGCACGACATTTGGGGCAATCTCAGCAGGCGTGATACCCGGCAGCACGGCCACGCCATCGCAATCACGCAGAGCCGTTCCGTCCGTGTGCTGCTGGCCTGATGTTGCAAATCCTTGGCGCTCAAGTGCTGCTCGGGCTTTCGCGAATGCAATTGCGTTGGCTGCCGGGAGGTTGAGCTGGGGGCCAACGATGAAGATGGTTTTTTGTTTGCGCATGTGTTTGGGTATGAAAAAACCCGCACTGGGCGGGCTGTGTATGGGGTTGAAGCGGGTCAATCTTTGTAGTCCAGATTGATTACCTTGAATGACCACGTTTGATCTACCGCGCGGACAACGACTCCTTCGCCGCGCCATCCGTTGGGGTACTGGATGGCAGCAAGTTTGCGCAGTTCGTCGGCGGTGTGTAGGCGTTGCTCAACAGGTATTTCGCGCGCAAGTGGCATTTCGGTTGCCGGGAATTGCTTGCGTGACAGCCTTGTCCACTGACCATTGAGTCGCACGAATGCCCCAAACAAGCGGCCTTCCAGGTTTGTCAGGCCCATTGGGTTGCCTTGCACGCCGGGGCCGACGACTTCAAATTGCACGGCAGTGCCAAACGGCATCCCTTCTAACTTGTACTTGCGCGCAGTTGTCCAGTAGACGTTGTGTGCCCCGGTCTTTGTAGGCTCTCGCAACTCCCAATTTCGAGAGGCGACATGTAAGCCGCTTTCATCAACCCATGCTGTGCAGCTTGAGCCATCGGCTTTTTCTGTCACGTAAAACGGCTGCGTCATCAGTTGCTCAAAGTACACAGTCTGGAAGTTGGGCTCGTCGGTCGTGGGCAGGAATGACGGGAATGCACCGACGGCATCGCCGCCCATACCTGCTGGGATTGGCTTTTCGTACTTGGTGACGCCCAGGGCCTCGGTCAAGTCTGTGCCGGGTGGCATGTCGGGGGCGCCCGAGACAATCAGGCACTCGCTGGGAACGCCTTTGAACCGAGCCATGCGCACGCGCCAATTGTGCCGCTCCATGAATGCCCAGCGGTCACTGGGAGGCAGGATGGCATCTTGCAGGAACACGGTCACCATGTCGCCCACCTGGGTGGCATTGGACACGACGCCGCTCCACTTGCCAGATTCGCCGCACACAACCACCGCCTGGATGATGAGGTCAGCACCTGGGATGCTGGCCGTTTCGGTGATGCGGCCAACCACTGCGAGAGATTTTTTCATTTTCAATCCTTTTGTGCCGCCAGCGCTTTACTGGCGTGCGTCTTAGAAAGGTATGTCGTCGTCCATGTCATCAAACCCGCTGCTGCTCTGCGCTGGCGGCGGCGCTGGCGGGCGCTGGCGTGGTGCGTCATAGCCTTGCTGCGGCCGTGGTGCCGGTGCGGCGGTGCGCTGCTGTGGCTGCTGTGGCTGCTGTTGCTGCTGGCCCTGCCGGTCACGGTCGCCGCCCAGCAATTGCAGCTCGGTGGCCACAATTTCCACGGTGTTTTTTTCCTGGCCCGATTCGCGGTCGGTGTACTTGCCGTACTTGATGCGGCCCTCCACGTAAATGGGGTGGCCCTTGCGCACGTACTCGCCCACGATCTCGGCCAGGCGTTCAAAGAACTGCACGCGGTGCCACTGGGTGTCCTCGATGACCTCGCCCGTTTCGCGGTTCTTGCGCTTTGATGTGGTGGCCAGGCTGATGCTGGTGGCTGCTTTTCCGTCAGGCAGATAGCGCAGCTCAGGGTCGCGGCCTACGTTGCCCAGCAGGGTGACTTTGTTCACTGATGCCATGGTCAGGCCACCTTGCTCATCGCGTGCACCACGGCGCGGAAAATGAAGTCCTTGGCCTGCTGCTCGCGTGGTAGCTGGTCAAAGGGCACCATGCATGGGTGCTCTTTCTTCTCGGCGTCCTTGACGGGGCCATACACCCAGCCCTCGTCCTGCTTCTGC
>Ga0208426_1000020_pt1 | contig 44079 bp, 54 predicted proteins | sample DEB19_08_DNA_6_FD_184524 | JGI IMG/M metagenome (GOLD analysis project Ga0208426, IMG submission 184524) | Aqueous microbial communities from the Delaware River and Bay under freshwater to marine salinity gradient to study organic matter... | ecosystem: Environmental > Aquatic > Marine > Coastal...
TATTTTAAGAACACCAACGAAGTCAATAGTCCTGAACTAACATTAAAAGAGTATTCTAACATTGTCATTGTTAGTAACCCAGAAACTGTTAACGTCGCTGGAACCCCAGTTTGTTTTCTCCCTTGGATCTGTGCAGATAATTATGCAGACTCAATGAATGAGATTAAGAATACCACCGCTGAGATTTGTATGGGTCACCTTGAGATCTCAGGTTTTGCAATGTACCGAGGAGTAGAATCACATGATGGATTATCTAAAGAGTCGTTTAATAAATTTGACATGGTTTTTTCAGGACACTATCATCATCGATCTAACGATGGCCATGTGTTTTATCTCGGCAACCCGTATGAATTAACATGGCAAGACTATAAAGATCCTCGAGGATTCCACCTCTTTGATCTTGATACTCGTACACTAGAATTTGTTCAGAATCCATATAGTCTATTTGAGCGATATGAATATGACGATACTAGAGAAGATCCTGATGGAGTTGACACGAGTTTTGTGACTGACAAGTATGTGAAGATAGTCGTTATCAATAAGACTGACTTCTATAAATTTGACAAGTTTATCAATAGAGTGTATCTTCGAAATCCACTTGAAGTAAAGATCATTGAAAACTTCTCGGAGTTTAGCGATGGCCAAGTTGATGAGAACATTAATTTAGAAGATACTTCTAGTGTGTTGTCAGACTATATTGACTCTGTCGAAACTGATGTCGATAAAGATAAGGTGAAGAATTTTATGAAAGCTTTGTATACAGAAGCACTGAATAAGGATGTGGTTTAATGCTGATTTTTAAAACGTTGACATGGCAAAACTTTCTATCAACAGGCAACTCAGCTAACACTATCATTCTTAATAGATCTGCAAGCACTCTTGTCATTGGCAAGAATGGTGAAGGTAAGTCCACGATGTTGGATGCGTTAACGTTTGCACTGTTCGGTAAACCATTCCGCAACATCAATAAACCTCAATTGATCAATAGCATTAATGGCAAGGGTTGTGTTGTCACGATTGAGTTTGAAATTGGCACTGCTCAATATAAGATCGTTCGTGGTATCAAGCCCGGCATCTTTGAGATTTATCTCGATGGTGTCATGATTAACCAAGACGCAGCGGCTAAGGATTATCAGAAAGTTCTAGAGCAACAGATCTTGCGTTTGAACTATAAGACTTTCACTCAAGTTATTATTCTTGGTTCAGCATCTTTCGTTCCATTCATGCAACTACCAGCATGGCAACGACGTGAGGTGATCGAAGACATCCTTGACATTGGCATCTTCTCTACTATGAACACTATTCTTAAAGAAAGAATCAGTGAGACTAAAGAAGAGATGCGTGATATTGAGAACAAGATTGAGATTGCTAAGAACTCTGTGATTGCTCAAAAGAAGATCATCTCTTCGATGGTGTCATCTAAACAAGAACAAGTAGATCACATTCGTAAACAGATCGCAGACAATGATGCTGAGATCAAAGCGAATGAAGATCGTTGGGAAGTGTTATCCGATAAGATGAATGAGATGATGGCCGCAGGCGATAATGCTAAGGAGCTTAAGGAAGACATTGATAAAGCTTCTACACTTCGTTCTAAGTTAAATTCTAAGAAAGAACACATAGAAGAAACGCTTGAGTTCTTTGCTAACAATACTACCTGTCCATCTTGTGCTCAGGATATTCCACATGAACATAAGACTAACATTGGTTCTAAGTTCAATAAAGAATACAGTGATAGTGTAGACAACCTTAATGTTCTGCAAGAAGCTTATGACAATCTAATGGAGCGTCAGAAGAAACTCAATGAATTGAATAAAGAATTGCTAGCATTAAACGTACAATCAAATGCTACGATTACATCTAATAAGTTGCTTGGCCGTAGTAATAAGAAACTCAATGAAGACATTGAAGCTACTAAGCAAGACACTGGTAATATTGACGTAGAAAAACAAAAGCTTAAGCAAGTCGCTGATGATGCAATCGTTCTAATCGATAAGAAGAATGAGTTGTCTGCAGAACGTAACATCCAAGAAGTGTCTGCTCTTCTATTGAAAGACACCGGCATTAAGACCGCTATCATTAAGGAATACCTTCCTGTTATGAACAAGCTTATTAATGGTTACCTTACAGCTATGGACTTCTATGTTCACTTTGAATTAGACGAATCGTTTAATGAGGTAATTAAGTCTCGCTTTCGAGATGAGTTTACTTACGAGTCATTCTCAGAAGGTGAGAAGATGCGTATCGATCTAGCGATCTTGTTTACATGGCGTCAGATTGCTAAGATGAAGAACTCGGTGAATACGAACCTTCTGGTTCTTGATGAGATCTTTGACTCAAGTCTTGACAATGCTGGTACGGATTACTTCTTGTCTATCATGAATGCTATCGGTGACAAGTCAAACATCTTTGTGATTAGCCATAAAGGTGACCAGTTGTTCGATAAGTTCCATTCGGTCATCAAGTTTGAGAAGAAAAACGACTTTTCCTCTATCGTTTAACGGTGTACATTAATTCGTCTATTAGATATAATAGACTCATGGCAACACAAACAAACACTCAATCTCAGGATATGCTGGCAAAATTGCTGGCTACTGAGAACATTAACATCATCCGCAGCAACATTAAGACTGCTGCGTTTGACATCAAAGGCCGTACTCTGCTCCTTCCTCGATGGAAGGAAATGACACCCACGATCGAAGAAATGCTCATGATGCATGAGGTCGGTCACGCCCTCTACACCGGAGTAGACACCTATGGCGTAGTCTTTGAGCAAAAGAAACACCTTAAGGATTACGCCAACGTGATCGAGGACGTTCGCATCGAAAAGAAGATGAAAGAACGTTATCCTGGCTCACGTAAGTCATTCAACACTGGCTACCGTGAACTAAATGATCGCGACTTCTTTGGCGTCAAAGATCGTGACCTATCTAAACTCCTATTGATTGACCGCATTAACTTGTACTTCAAGGTTGGTTTCAACTGTGGCGTGCAGTTCAATACTGAAGAGCAAGAACTCATTCGTCGAGTAGACAAGTGCTCTACTGAGAAAGAAGTTATTGATCTTGCTGAAGAGATCTTTGCCTATAGCAAGGATGTCATCAAAGAAAAGATCGAGAAGCGCAAGGCGATGCTTCCAGGTCAAGGTGAAGAACTTGAAGATGCTGATGACCAAGATGGCGAGTCTTCAATGTATGATGATTACATTGACGAAGATGACGAGGAACCAAAAGAATCTCCACAACAATCTTCAAAGCCAAAGGCAACTCCACCAGATCCTGAACAAGAGATCATGGGCGATCTTAAGCCAACTACACTACAAAAGTTTGATGAAAAGCTAAAACAACTTGCAGACGAGTCTTTGATCATCCGTTACTTTGAACCTTCATTGCTTAGAACAACAGATGATGTGATCGTAAGTTACAAAAAGATCATGCCTGATTTTGCTGTTGCACTTTCGGATAATGTTCTTCTTGCAAAATCTCGCATTGCAAAGTTTAAGTCTAATTCTTCTGGTATGGTGAACTACCTTGTCAAGGAGTTTGAAATGCGTAAGTCTGCTACTGCATATAAGCGCGCTAAGATCTCTAAACTTGGACAACTTGATAGCAAAAAGTTATATGCTTATAAGCTTAAAGATGACTTGTTCCGTCAGATCATGACAGTGCAAGATGGCAAGAAGCATGGTCTAGTGTTCTTGTTAGATTGGTCTGGTTCAATGTCAAGCTACATGGAAGAAACCGTTGAACAAGTTATGAACTTAGCTATGTTCTGTCAGCGTATTCAGATCCCATATCAAGTGTTTGCATTTACCGATGGTTACTATGATGAAAATCGTAAAGTTGAACCTAAAGTTATTGCAACTAATGAGAATGGTGTGCGTGGTCATGTACATTTGCTAGAACTGTTCTCTAGCAAAATGTCAAATGTTGAGTTCAATAAGATGATCGACTATATGATGTGTAAACCATATTCGCGAGTTCGTAAATATAGTCTGCAAGGAACTCCATTGAATGAAGCTTTGCTATTCATGGTAGACTACCTTGGAAAGTTTATCGCTAACAATGGCGTTGAAAAAACTACATTCATTACGTTAACTGACGGTGAAGGTGGTTCGCTTTCTGGAAACGAAACTTCTAGTATCAAAAATGGTCCAACATATGAGTATGATGTGCAAGGTCAATATAAGAAAGTAAATATTAAGTGCTACTTTCGTGATCCAATTACTAAGAAAGATTATGAACTTGGCATGGAATCGCATGAACAGACTGGAACGCTACTGAAGATTATTCGCGATAGACACCATGTTAAAAGCGTGGCATTCTTTATCATGGATGCAACTCAACGTGCATCTACTGCATTCGTTAGAATCAATATGCCAACAGGTAATGGTTCAAGTGATTTAGATCTGTCTACTTCTATCTTGAGTTCTCTACGAAAAGACAAGTTCTGTGTTCTTAAGACTGTACCAGGTCGGGATGAAATGTACTTATTGCCATCCACATCTAAGATTCAAGATGACACTATGGGCAAGATCAATGAAGATATGTCTGCATCTGCAATCGCCCGTGTTCTTGGCACCTCTATGAACGCACGTAAGACTTCGCGGGTGGTTCTAAACAAATTTATTGGAATGGTTGCATAAACGGTGTACATTAATTCGTCTATTTGATATAATAGACTATACCTACGGAGTTCTACATTATGGATACAAATTTTCTCTCCTCTCTTTATGAAACATTTCCAGACTGCAAAGTCTCAGGTCAGGTTTCCCGTCAACAAATTGTGGCGACTATGACTGCTTTGAGCACCACGAAATGGCCAAACTGGCTCATACAAAATCGTGTTGGTCGTGGTCTGTACGCTGTTCCAAGCGCCACTATTGATGGATCGCTGCCAGTAGTTCTAACTCCTCAAAATATTAAGCCTATGGTAAAAACTGAAGAAGTTGCATCTTTGATTCCAAAGGTAGACCCCAATTACGTTGCATTCGGCAACCATCGTGACATTGATACCATCATCAAGTCTCGTCAATTCTATCCTGCATATATCTCAGGACCAACAGGCAATGGTAAGTCTACTACCGTTGAGCAATGCTGCGCCAAAAACAAGCGTCCTCTCATTCGTGTCAATCTGAACATGATGACCGATGAAGATCAGCTGATCGGATCAAAAACATTGGTTGATGGTAACGTTGAAGTAGTTGAAGGTCCAGTGCTTATCGCAATGCGCTCAGGTATTCCTCTTCTGCTAGACGAAATCGATGCTGGTTCTGCCAACACTCTTCTGTGTCTGCAACCTATCCTTGAAGGTAAACCATTCTACTTCAAATTGAAGAACGAATTGGTCTATCCTGCCGAAGGATTCACTGTGTTCGCCACTGCTAACACCAAAGGTAAGGGTTCAGAAGATGGTCGCTACATCGGTACCAATGTTTTAAATGAGGCGTTCCTTGAACGCTTTGCAATCACCTTCAATCAGGAGTATCCATCTGCTGCTATTGAACGTAAGATTGTTATGAATCTAATGGAGTCCTATTCATGTAAGGATGAAGATTTTGCAGACACTCTCGTTAAGTGGGCAGATGCAATTCGTAGGACTTTTGCAGATGGCGGTGTAGATGAGACTATTACAACCCGCCGTTTGGTACACATTGTTCGCGCATTCTCTATCTTCAAGGATAAGAAGAAAGCCGTTGAATTGTGTATCAATAGGTTTGACGATATCACTCGTAATGCTTTCGCAGATCTATTTGAAAAGGTTGCTACTCCTGCACCAATCGCAAGTACTGCACCTCTATCATCAACTGAAATCCCCTTCTAAGGAACTATATGAACTACACTAACCTGACTAAAATCCAAAAACGCTGTATCGATGCTTTCATCAAGATTCGTCCTGCACTTGCGTCCCAATACAGTATCACTCGTTCGGAAGTAGAAGAACTCTTCAATGAGTTGCTTTCTAAACGTGATACCGGCGGGGAAAAGATTGGTTATCCAATGTGGCTTGTCAAAGGTGACAAGGTTTCACGTGGACACTATAAATTTCCCGCACCTAATTTGCTTGAAGCTCAAGAAGCTCAGGCACAATCGAATACCAAAGCTGCTGAAGAGTTGGTAAAGAATTCGGAAGAAGATAAAGAATTTTTTACAGAACTAGCAGAGTATGGGATTTTAGAAGTAGCATAACTTTATACCGTGATATATTCAAGTGCTTTGATGCACTTGAAATTGAAATAAAAGATACGCCGTCTATGCTTATGCTATGACCATTTGCAATAGCTATTTTATCTTTTCTTTCTTGTGTGTAAGGTTTCTTTACGTATGGAACTTTTGGATGAGCTTCTCGGTGTTTTGCACCTCTAGCTTTTAAAGATTCTGCTATTTTCTTATTATGTGAATCTAATCTGATAATTCCAGAAAATCCTTCTCCGCCATCAGTTCTATTTTGTAAGATTCCAGTATTAAGATCTTTTCGTCCCCACCAATAAATCATTCTTCTTTCAAGCGCAAACGCGCCAACTTCTGTTAGATTTGATTCTAACATGACTATTCTTGATTTGTCTGTGGGGGTTTTAATTCTACCGTGATTTTTGTAGGCTCGGTTTAACTTACCTTTGCCTATGTAGTACGGTGTCCCAGTTATGCGTAAGTACGCGTAAACGTAATATATATTCATGCTGACATTCCTTGTTAATGTTAGAGATAGTGGGACTGCAATCCGCGACTATCACCTAATCTTATTTATACAAAAAGATTGTACTTTGGTGTTTATATATGGTATAATGGAAGTAGCGTAATAGCTATATCATCAACATAATGGAGTTACTATGAGTAAATTGTCTCGACTTGAAAAATACCTGAAATCAGGTTCTACCGCTACCCCTCGTCAAATCGCTGGTATGTTTGGATTGCAGAATCCAACATCGGCGATCCACGCTCTCCGCAGCAAAGGCCTTTGCATCTATGCAAACAAAGCAACTTTGTCAACCGGTGAGCCGACCGTTAAGTATTCTGTTGGTGCGCCTACTAAGAAGATGATTCAGATGGCCCATGCGTTTGGCATGTTTGCTTAATTAGAATTGTACTTTTATGGAGGATTGAGGTATAATAGTATCTCAATCCTCCTTTTTTAATTATGAAAAGTAAACCTACACCTCTAGCACCTGGTCGCAAATTCGACGGTGGCAAACTTCGTTATGGACTAATACCGCCTCTTGCTCAACAAGAAATGGTGAAGGTCCTCACGTTTGGCGCAGAAAAGTATGAACCTGATAATTGGAAATATGTTGAAGGCTCTATCACTCGTTATTTCGATGCCATGGAACGTCATGTCTGGGCATGGAAGATGGGCGAAGAGTTAGATCCAGAGAGTGGAATCCATCACTTAGCTCATGCTATGTGTTGTCTTGCATTCCTCTATGAACATGATGTGAAATATACAAAGAAAGAACCAAATGGAACTAAGTAAAGAAACACTGTCGTTGATTAAGAACTTCGCTGGTATTAATGGCAGCCTAATGCTTAAGCAAGGCAATAAGTTGTCTACAATTTCCGAGGGAAAGAACATCATGGCAGAAGTGTCCATCGGTGAAGATCTCCCTATGGACTTCGGGATCTATGATCTAAACGAATTCCTAAACGTTGTGTCGCTGTTCTCCACGACACAACTCGACTTCACTGAGAAGTATGTCATGGTTTCTGATGGTGGCTCTAGCAAGATCAAGTACTTTGCTGCTGGTGAAGGCGTTGTAAAGTCTGCTCCTGCTACGATCAAGTTTCCACAACCTGACGTTGAATTCAAGATCGATGCAGCACAACTTGCAATGATTCTCAAGACATCGTCAGCGTTGAAAGCAAGCGATCTATCAATCGTTGGTGATGGTACTACTCTCAAAGTAATGGTGTCAGACAAGAAGAATGATACCTCCAATGCATACGAAGTTACTATCGGTAAGACTGATGAGACCTTCAAAGCAAATCTTAAGGTTGAAAATCTGAAGATGCTTCCCGGTGATTATGAAGTTGCTATCTCTAAGAAGAAGATCTCTCGCTTTAAGAGTGCAACTGATCTGACGTACTTCGTTGCCGTTGAAGCTGACTCAGAGTTCTAATGCTAGAAGATGCATTCAAAGGAGTTGGGGAAGCCATTGCTACTGGCTTCATACTTCTCTGCATCTTCGTTCCACTAGGTCTTTGGAAATTAGTGGACATTGTCTTATGGCTATTTCAACACGTGAAAATTAATATATTATGAGCAACCAATATTTGTGGGTCGAGAAGTATAGACCATCTACTATCGATGAGTGTATTCTACCTGAATCTATGAAGAAGACTTTCCGCGAGTTCATCGACTCCGGAGAGTTGCCCAACTTCTTGTTCTGTGGTGGAGCTGGCGTAGGTAAGACTACTGTAGCAAAAGCATTGTGCAATGAAGTTGGTGCAGAGTATCTCTTCATCAACGGCTCAGAAGAATCAGGTATCGATGTTCTTCGTAGTAAGATTAAAAGTTTTGCATCTTCAGTATCTCTGACTGATGCTAAGAAAGTAGTTATCCTTGATGAAGCAGACTATCTTAACGCTAATTCTACTCAGCCTGCTCTTCGTGGTTTTATTGAAGAGTTCAGTAATAACTGTAGGTTCATCTTCACCTGTAACTTCAAGAACAGAATCATCGAACCTTTGCATTCTCGCTGTGCAGTGGTCGAATTCAAAGTAGAGAATAAAGATAAGCCTGCAATCATGGGTGCTTTCTATAAGCGCGTAGTTGGTATCCTTAAGGCTGAGAATGTTGCCTTTGAACCAAAGGTAGTTGTTGAACTAGTTACTAAATACTTTCCTGACTATCGTCGTATTCTTAATGAACTGCAACGATACTCGGTGAGTGGTACTATTGATGCTGGACTGTTGGTAAACATCGGTGAAGAATCATACGCCGAGTTGATTAAGTATCTTAAGACTAAGAACTTTACAGAAGTTCGTAAGTGGGTTGGTAAGAATTCTGATACTGAATCTACTGAATTGTTTCGCAAGTTTTACGATAAAGCAGTTGACATTCTAGAACAAGGATCTATTCCTCAACTAGTTTTGATTCTTGCCGAGTACCAATATAAGGCTGCATTCGTTGCAGATCGTGAAATTAATACTATGGCAGCCTTGACTGAAATCATGGCACAACTGAAGTTTAAATGATGGAAGACTTTATCTTTTACGCACTACTTGTTGGTGTAAGTTTTTGTGCTGGTTGGTATGTCCGCGAGTTTAGTGCTACACTGCGTGTAAAATCTATGCTCGCTGAGATTCGTCAGAACGAAGAAGTTGAAGAATCCGCTAGAACATATGCATCAATTGAACTAAAAGATGATATGATATTCATGTACGATAAAGAAACAAACGTATATCTTGGTCACTCTCACAACTTTGCAGATCTTGAGAATCAATTGAAAAGCAAATTCCCGGATAAGACATTTGCTATTTCGCGTGAAGACATGCTGAAGTTGATGAAATGAGTTTCTTTGATTTTCTAAACGCTATCAATGACAGTAAGAAAGATCTGATTAAAGAAGATCCTCTTACTGAAAAGGATTACGTTCCATTCATGATCAACCGTGGATTGTCGTACTTTCCTGATACGATTATGTTTGCAAATGAAATGAATAGCCATGCTTCCATTCCAAAGGATTGGCAGTTTGCATTCTATCTTAATGGCATCAACAAAAAGAAGCGATTCTCTAAGTGGCATAAGAAAGATCAGAACTCTGAGAACCTTAAGCTTGTCATGCGCGAATATAACTACTCTTCAGAGAAAGCTGCTGTTGCGCTTGAGTTGCTTACAGACGAAAATCTTAAAGAACTTAGATTAAAATATGTAGAAGGTGGTCGATAAGTCGTATAAATAAATCCAGTCTAGCATGATATTATGAATATAATATAATAAAAAGGAAGTGAAGATGACTGAATTAATTTACTACGATTGGACGCCGGATTCAATGCTTGAAGTGACGTTGCCTGAACCTGATAATTTTCTCAAGGTTCGTGAAACTCTCACTCGTATTGGAGTGGCATCTAGAAAAGATAAAACATTGTATCAATCGTGTCACATCTTGCATAAGCAAGGTAGATATTTTATCGTACATTTTAAAGAGCTTTTTGCCTTAGATGGCAAGGAAGCTAATATCACTAATGGTGATATTGAACGCAGAAACACTATTACCGGTTTGCTTGCAGACTGGGGATTGTTGAAAATCGTTATTCTGTCTAAAGCAGAACAGCGAGTATCGTTGTCTCAGATCAAGGTAGTATCTTTTAAAGAGAAACTTGAATGGACTTTAACTGCCAAGTACAACATTGGCAAGAAACCTAGCATTAATTAATGGAGATATACATGCTTAAATTTGAATTGACTCTCGACGAAGCCAACATGGTTCTTTCAGCTCTTGGTAAAGCACCATTCGAGGCTGTTGCTGGTTTGATTAACAAGCTTCAACAACAAGCTCAACCTCAGTTGCCAGCTCTAGAAGCTGCAGCTAAGGCAGCTGCTGATGCTGCTGATGCTAGCGTTGTAACAGACGTTTAATTCTCAGGGATGGGAACTAGGCGACATCCTAGTAAATAACTGTCACTAATCCACCTTAGGACCGTTGACGTAAACGGTTAGGATAAATTGTCTTACTTTTTATCCGGGCGTCCGGGCTATTGCACTGTCATCCGTTAATTGACCCTGTATTAAGTAAGCAGGGCAACCGCTATGCCTTCGGGGTAGCAACTACTAAAACTCGCTTAATAGGAGAAATCATGACTGATTTTAAACTCGGCAACATCTCGTTCGGTCCAATGTTTAAGGACTTCGACAAATACTTCGTAGGTTTTGAAGAGCAACATGCTCACATGCAGAAACTTCACGCAGACGTCACCAAAAACATTCCCGGCTATCCTCCATACAACATCAAGAAGACTGGTGATAACTCATACAGTATCGAACTTGCAGTTGCTGGATTCGCTCAAAGCGAAATTGATATTGAAATCGATGGCGGTAAACTTATCGTCAAAGGTAACGCAGCATCAAAGGAAGATGAGAAAGAAGAAAACTATTTGTTCAAAGGTATTGCTAATCGCGGTTTCACCCGTGCATTTGCTATCGATGACCAGATCGAAGTTAAGAACGCTGAACTATTCAATGGCATGCTTAAGATTGTTTTGGAACGTCTAATTCCAGAAGAAACCAAGCCAAAGAAAGTTCCAGTTAAGACTAAAGGTCAAAAGCAATATTTGACTGAAGAGGACCTGTGAAAGATGTAACCTCCAGTTTCTGGACCTGGGTTAAACAAACGTTTGCCCCACATTACAGAAATGAGATTAAGGAATATCTCGCAGACTCTGCAAACCACTATGACCTTGAGTGTAGAATGAAAGTTCTTATGCGAAGAGGAATGATCTAACAATTGGAGTTATTATGGCAGTGAAGGTTTACAAACTTATTAATGGTGAAGATATTATAGCAGAGATTGAAAAGGACACTCTCACAGAGATTGTTTTAAAAAATCCTGCTGCAATTATAGTACAACAAACGGCAGACGGAAGAGTTGGTGCATCATTCGCCCCATACGCTCCATTTGCCAAAGATAATACTGTAACGATCTACAAAACAGCAATTGCTGGTCATATGGAAGTTGATGTTAAATTGATCAACGAATATAATAGGATCTTTGGATCCGGCATCATGATTGCTTCGGCAGACGAGATGCCAAAGATGATCGTTTAAATTTTACTTTTAGTCTTAAACAGGATATAATTAACTTTATATCCTGTTTTACTTTATACTATGCGATTCTATACTTCAGTAAACCGTTACGGCAACTCCCTTCTCTATCGTGGATATGAGGACGGTGTTCGCGTCAAAAGAAAAATCCCCTTTAAGCCAACCCTATACGTCAAGGGTAAGGGTCGTTCAAAGTTCAATGCTCTCGATGGAACTAACGTAGATCCTATCAAGCTTCCTTCTATGCGTGATGCAAAGGAATTTGTCGAGAAGTATGAAGGTGTTGAGAACTTCAACATCTATGGCAACACCAACTACATCGCACAGTTCATCGCTGAAGACTTCCCCGGTGAAATCAAGTTTGACCGTAACCTAATTCGAGTTCATACGATCGACATCGAGGTTGCATCTAACGAAGGTTTCCCAGAACCAGATGCAGCAGCACATACTGTAACTGCAATTGGTATTAAGGATAGCGTTCTCAATGTCTACTTTGTTTGGGCACTCGGTGAGTACGATGTAGAAAAAGCAATCATGAAGGATTGCCAAATTCGTTATATGAAGTGCAAGGATGAGGTTACTCTTCTTAAACAATTCATTGCTTTCTGGCATGACGAATTCCTGTGTCCCGATGTAGTAACAGGTTGGAACATTCGTACATTCGATATTCCATACCTCGTCAATCGTATCAATCGTTTGCTCGGTGAAGATGAAGCTAAGAAGCTTTCACCTTGGGGAATGGTTGAAGCTAAGATGGTTACTATGCGTAAAGGTATGGTTCAAGTCTATGAAATCACTGGCATTGCTCAACTAGATTACCTTGATCTATTCCAGAAGTTTGGATATTCGTTTGGTCCACAGGAATCGTACAAGCTAGATCACATTGCAGAAGTTGTTCTTGGTGAACGCAAGCTGGAATACGATGGCAGTCTATACAGTCTCTATCTCACCGATCATCAGAAGTTTATTGATTACAACATCAAAGACGTGTGGCTTGTAGATCGCATGGAAGATAAGATCGCCATGATTACGCTGTGCTTGACTATGGCGTATAAGGCCGGTGTCAACTACTCTGATACGATGGGCACTGTTGCAATCTGGGATGCGTTGATTCACCGTACGCTGATGGCTGACAACATCATCATTCCACCAAATAAGAATAGTTACAAGACTGACTATGAAGGTGGATACGTTAAAGATCCTCAGTGTGGAGTTCATGATTGGGTTGCTTCCTTCGACGTTAACTCGCTTTATCCAAACATCATTGTGCAATGGAACATGTCACCCGAGACTATTCTCAAAGGTGATGTTGAACGCAATGTAAATGTCAATACTTGTCTTGGTGGTCTTATGAACACTACAGATAAGTCTATGGCTGGAACTGGTCAATACTTCTCTAAACATAAGCAAGGCTTCATGCCAAAGATCATCGAAGAAATGTACGATGAACGTGTTGTGATCAAGAAGAAGATGATTGAATCCAAGAAGGAACTCGAGAAGTGTGATCGCACCGATAAAGTAGAAGTGTATCGCATTGAACGAGACATCGCTCACTTTGAAAACCAACAGACTGCGATTAAGATTCTTTTGAATTCGCTTTATGGTGCTCTTGGTAATAAGTACTTCCGTTACTTCACGATGGAGATCGCCGAGGGTATCACTATCTCTGGCCAACTAATTATTAAGTGGGGTGAGAAGTACATCAATAAGTATCTCAATGATATGCTTAAGACTAACAAGGATTATGTTATCGCGATCGATACCGATTCGATCTACGTAAGTCTTAATGATCTAGTTAATGAAGTCTATGGCGTTGATGGCGTAGTTTCTCCTGAGTTATCTAAGGATAAGATCGTAGACTTCCTAAGTCGTGTTTGTTCTAAGATTGAAACTGATGTATTCGATAGATGCTTCGGTGAACTTGGTGATAACTTAAATGTTTACAAACCGCGTATCACTATGAAGCGTGAGGGTATCGCTGATCGCGCAATCTGGACCGCGAAGAAACGATACATTTTAAACGTACTAGATAATGAAGGAGTTCGTTATGCGAAACCCAAACTTAAAATCATGGGCATTGAAGCGATCAAGTCGTCTACTCCGGGCACGTGCCGCAAGGCTTTTAAAGAGTTGTTTCAAGTGCTCATTAGTGGCACGGAAGTACAAACTCAAAGCTTTATTCAAGAATTCCAGAAGAAATTCGATTCCCTCCCCGCTGAAGAGAAAGCGTTTCCTCGCGGGGTATCGTCCCTCAAGAAATATAGTGATAGCAAACTGATCTATAAAAAGGGTACACCCATTAATTCACGTGCAGCACTACTTTATAATCACATGTTGAAGCTCCACAAATTGGAGAACAAGTATGAAGCTATTAAAGAAGGTGAAAAGATCAAGTACATTTATCTTAATCCTAGGAATCCTATGCGTGAAGATGTTATTGCATTCACTAGTATTCTGCCTCCTGAGTTTGGTCTCCATCGCTTTATTGACAATACGGTACAATTTGAAAAAGCTTTTCTCGATCCTGCCAAGATAATCATTCATTCAATTGGATGGCGTGCAGAAGAGGAAGCATCACTTGAGGACTTCTTTTCATGAAGAACCTATCAGACTATGTTAAAGTGTATAGCGATGTATTCACTAAAGACTTTTGTACATCGATGATCGATAGATTTGAAACGCTTGATACGTCTACTGCGCCATCGATGAGACTGTCTGATCATTCTTGGGATAAAGATTATCGACGTTTTTTAGAAGTGAACGTTAAACAAGAACCCGTGTTTGCCGATGTAATAGATCCTTATTATGCTCGTATCAAAGAAGTCTACGCACATTATAAACAGATGGTAGGCGCTGAATTTTTCCCATCTAAGTTCTCACTTGAAGAAGCTAGAATGAAGAGGTATTTAAACGACGACTACGAGCAGTTTGGTTGGCATGTCGACATTGGAGATAAGGCTTCGGCTAGTAGATATTTAGTTATGTTTACTTATCTAAATGACGTAGAGGAAGGTGGCGAGACTGAGTTTCAGTCTAATTCGAATTTTACTGTTAAACCTAAATGTGGTACAATGGTAGTATTCCCGCCTTATTTTATGTTTGAACATCGCGGCAAAAAACCAATCAGCAATAGCAAATATATTTTGTCAACATACTTACACTACGCATAAGGAAATCTATGAGCCTCTTAGATAAAATTAAAAAAAATACAACCATTAAAGACTCTGCAATTCTATCGCAGAGCAAGTTCTTCACCAAGAAGGACATGATTCAAACCGCAATTCCAGCAATGAATGTCGCATTGTCTGGTGAACTCGATGGAGGATTCGTTCCAGGTCTTACACTTTGGTGTGGTCCATCGAAACACTTTAAGTCCATGTTCTCTCTGATCATGGCAAAGTCCTACATGGACAAGTATCCAGATGCAGTCATGGTATTCTATGACTGTGAGTTTGGTACTCCTACTGCTTACTTCACAGCACTTCAAATCGATACATCTAGAATTCTTCACGTTCCAATCATGAACATGGAAGAGTTTAAGTTTGACGTGATCAAACAACTTGAGAATCTTGATCGTGGAGATCGAGTTATCTTTGTTGTAGACTCCCTTGGTAACATGTCTTCTAAGAAAGAAATGGACGACGCTCTTGAAGGTAAGTCAGTCGCTGATATGTCTCGCGCAAAGCAGATGAAGTCTATCTTCCGCATGATTACTCCATACTTGAATCGTCTTGACATTCCAATGGTAGCTGTTAATCACATCTACATGGAACAAGGACTGTATCCTAAAGCTATCGTATCAGGTGGAACTGGAGTTTATCTCTCTGCAGATAACATCTACATTCTTGGTCGTCAACAAGAGAAAGATGGAACTGACATCATTGGTTACAACTTCATTATCAACGTTGAGAAATCTCGCTATGTTCGCGAGAAATCTAAGATTCCAGTTTGCGTTAAGTTTGAAGGTGGACTGAGCAAATGGTCTGGTCTTCTTGACATGGCACTTGAATCTAAGCATGTTATCAAACCAAGTAATGGTTGGTATGCTAAAGTAGATCAGTCTACTGGCGAGATGGAAGATAAGAAATGGCGCATCAAGGATACTGAATCTAAAGAATTCTGGGGTTCTATTCTTATGGATGCATCGTTTAGAAACTGGGTTAAAGAACGTTATCAAGTGTCACATGGTGACATCATTGATGATCATGAAATTTTAAGTGAAATGGAAACATATGCAGAAGACAACACCCCTGAGACCGCATAGGGTTCTAGGTAAGACTTCTGCCAGTGGTGAACTTCATGCTTTGTCGTTCACCACTGGGGAATTCGCAGACATCATCTTCTCGTATACGGACGTTAAGTTTATTGAGAATGATGATACTCTCACCATTGCATTTGAATATCACTTGCACGATGTTCCTCACCATTTGAAAGACTTTGATACCGAAGTCTTTGAAAAAGAACTTGGTGATTTTATAACAGCACTACTCTATTATGGAATAGAGCGTGACAAGATGGGATTTATTGATGGCGAACAAGATAGAGAAGACGATTCTTTCGAATCTGATGCACAACGAAGCGTACTGCCGGAAGGTGGTACCCTTTCTAAAGACTGAGTACTTCACAGATCACTTTGAAAAAGTAGTTGCACAAGAGTTAGTAGAGTTCTTCACTCAATATAATAAGCCCGCGTCACTCGACATCCTTGCGATTCAACTCGGCAATCGCAAGGATCTTCGTGGCGAACAGTTGAGCCAAGTTGAAGCTTACATCAACGAGCTTACATTCAAGACAGACAACGATGATTGGTTGTATAAGAACACTGAAGCCTTCTGTAAGAAGCAAGCGGTGTACAACGCAATCATCGATTCGTTTGAAATCATCGAAGGCAAAGATAAAGTTCGTACAGAAGATGCTATTCCATCTATGTTATCCGATGCACTATCAGTGTCGTTTGACTCGTCTGTTGGCCATGATTATCTTGAAGACTTTGAAGAACGATACGACTTCTATAATCGCACTGAAGAGAAACTAGAATTCGATCTAGATCTATTCAATAAGATTACAAAGGGTGGTCTATCAAAGAAAACTCTCAACGTTATCCTCGCTGGAACCGGCGTTGGAAAATCATTGTTCATGTGTCACGTTGCTGCCGGTGCTTTAATGCAAGGTAAGAACGTTCTATACATCACAATGGAAATGGCAGAAGAACGTATCGCCGAACGTATCGATGCAAACTTACTTAACATGACAATGGAAGAACTTGGTAAAGTTACTAAGGACATCTATGAAACTCGTCTTGGCAAGTTGATCAAGAAGACTGCTGGTAAGTTAATCGTTAAGGAATACCCAACAGCAGCAGCACACTCTGGACACTTTAAAGCATTGCTTGAAGAGTTGAAGATGAAACGCAACTTCATGCCAGACTTGATCGTCATCGATTATTTGAACATCTGTTCTTCTGCTCGTATGAAAGCCGGTGCTGGAGTTAATTCTTACACCTTCATTAAGTCTATCGCAGAAGAACTTCGTGGTCTTGCTGTTGAGTATAATGTACCAATCCTTAGTGCAACACAAACTACTCGTAGTGGATTCGGCAATACCGATGTTGGACTTGAAGATACGTCAGAATCATTTGGTCTTCCAGCAACTACTGACTTTATGTTTGCATTGATCTCCACTGAAGAGCTCGAGAATCTTAATCAGATCATGGTTAAGCAACTTAAGAATCGATACAATGATGTGAACTACTATAAGCGATTCGTAATTGGAGTTGATAGATCTCGTATGAAACTATATGATGTTGAGGAATCAGCACAGAAGAATATCTCTGATGCAGGTCAAGATGATGGCCCTGCTTTTGATAAGACTTCATTCGGTAAAAGGATGAAAAGTGCCGGTGAAGGGTTTACATTTTAAGTGTAATGTGTTATAATTGTTATTTGGAGAATATATGAGTATGAATTGGGTAAAAGACATGCAGGATATGCATGCAAAATTTGGTGTCAACACTGTCGTTCGTGGATTGGATAAGGCAAAACTTACTGCATTCATTCAGTTTCGTATTAAGTTCTTGCAAGAAGAACTAGATGAAATGATCGTATCAGACAATGGTGATGACACTGTCGATGCATTGATCGATCTTTGTGTGGTTGCTATTGGAACTCTTGATGCACTGGATGTTAACGCATACGCTGCATGGGACCGAGTACTAGAAGCAAACATGGCAAAAGAAGTTGGTATTAAAGCAAGTCGTCCTAATCCTCTTGGACTTCCTGATCTGATCAAACCAGAAGGCTGGACTGCTCCAAGCCACGCCGATAATGTTGGATTGCTAAGCAAGGTACAAAAGTAATGTTTTCACTCACCGTGTTTAAGTCAATCTTTGACAACAAGACGGAAACTCGTATTGACTTTGAAACCTTTGAAAAGTTTGAGAAGTCTCTGTACTATCTTTCTACGATTAAGGGATATAAGGCTAAGCGCGGTGAGTTTGTAAAACATGCATCGCCTCTTATATCACCGGCTGTTTATAAGCCGGATACTACTAGAGCAAACGCAAATGTAATTGAATGGGCTCAGTGGGCAGCTCTTGATGTTGATAGCCACACCTTTGAAGGAGATCTTGAAAATGCATTGGCTACTTTATATCCAGACATTTATTACGTTTGTTATTCTACTGCTAGCAGTACTCGGGCTACGCCAAAGTTCCGTCTCGTATTTCCACTTACAAGATCTGTTAGGAGTGAGGAGATCAAACACTTCTGGTATGCACTCAACACTGAATTTGGCATGGTGGGAGATACCCAGACTAAAGACTTATCTAGAATGTATTATGTACCTGCGATATATCCTAATGCTCATAATTTTATCTTCACTCATAAAGCTGATAGCTTCCTTGATGTTGATACTCTTTTAAGTAAACATCCATTCACTGCACCAAGTACGTCTAGTTCTTTTATGGATAGACTACCTGAAAGCATGCAGAAGGAAATCATTAAGCATCGTCAGCAAAAACTTGCCGACGATAAGAAAGAATTTGAATGGACTTCATATAATGATTGTCCATTCTTAAGTAAGAATCTAATTAGTGACTATAAGAGTATTTCTAGAGTAGATGGCTCGGGTCGATACTCTATGATCTATAAGATAATGACAAGCATTGCATGTAATGCAATCAAACGTAAATACCCCATCACTGAATATGAAATCGTTGATATCGTTCGCAATCTGGATCGCGACACTAGCAATCGCTACGCTAAGCGCCCTCTTAATGTTGAAGCTTCCCGTGCTATTGAGTTCGCATATCGGAACGTTTAGCCTGTACTTTAATTCGCCTTTGTGATATAATAGAACCTACTGAATAGGATTACTACATGAATGAACATGACTATAATAACCTACAATTTTTACTAACATCAAGTGAAGAAGTTATCGCTGATTGGTTTTTAAAAACAAGTGCTGATGACATTGAATACGCTATGCAAATCATGGCAGCAGCAAGTAAAGAAATGAGTTTTATCACCGGTGAAATTAGCGATGACGATTGCACTGACGCTAACGAAGTACTAAAGAAGTTTATGCTATGACTAATAAAGAAACGCTTGGAACTATCGGTGAAATTTATTACCAAGCTATCTTTGGTGGACTTCTCTCTGAATACAAATATGATGGCGATAAAGACCTCGTACAAGCAGATGGTCGTCAAGTAGAGATAAAAACACAGAGCCGCTTACGCGGTTCTAATGCGTTCACCGTCAATAAAGCAAATGCAAACAACTTAAAGAAGTGTTTGTATGTTGATAGATTAATTTTTATAGAATATAGTCTTAGTGATATAATAATCATATACGAATGCACTAATCGAAGAAGTGTATTTGGTACACTTACAGACGATGGACGTAGCATGGCATGTTGGCCTATTGATCAAATGGAAATTCTTAAAAAAGTAAAACACCCAAAGCTCGCAGAAATTATGCGCAACTTCTCTAACTCTGAAACTCTAGGACATTTTGAATGAAAGACACTCAACAATTTACACGTTACTCGGCAAACGTACTTCTTGAAGCAGCAGCTATTCAAGAAAAGAAAGGCCAGGATTATCAGAATCCTTTGAGCCGTGTTCGTCAGGTAGATCACTATCCTCGTGGTGTTCATAGTATTCTCGACACAGTGAATGGCAAAGTTCTTCGCATGGTTTCTGTTCTTGAAACAATGGAAGCTGGCGGCAAAGTAAACTTCGAATCAGTTGAAGATTCTGCGCTCGATGCAATCAACTATCTGTCATTTATCGTAGCATATATGCGTGGTGAGATCGATGGACAAGATGGTACTAAAGACATCTTCAATCGTCGCATCAGTAAAGCAACTCATCCAACGTATGCGTTGACTCCAGAAAAGTTTAAGCCACAAACTTCTGGTACGATTACTGTCGGAATGCCTGCTGGGACATCACTTAACACTGTCGGTTATGGCAATGGTAGCACTACCACTCTTTGGCCAGTGAAAGTTACAGAATGACAGTCCACGATATTCGTCATGAGTTTGCGCAACTATACAAACGTAATAAGTTTGTCATCGATAAGTCCGGTGTAAAGACTGTCGAGATTGTAAATGCTAACTTCGTTGCTACAGCACCTCTAATCTTTGGTGCTGTCAACAATGAATATGTTAACCGTGAGATTCGTTGGTATGAAGGACAGTCATTAAACGTCAATGATATTCCAGGTGGCACTCCCGCTATTTGGAAACAGGTTGCAGATAAAGATGGTTTCATTAATAGCAACTATGGCTGGTGTGTATTCTCTGCCGATAACAATCATCAGTTTGCAAATACTGTCGCTGAACTCGAAGAACGTCCGGATTCTCGTCGTGCTATTATGATCTACACTCGTCCTGAGATGTGGGGTGATCATATTAAGAATGGCCGCTCTGACTTCATGTGTACTAACACAGTTCAATACTTAGTTCGTGATAACAAAGTTTCTGCTATCGTTAACATGCGCAGTAATGATGCATGGGCTGGATATCGCAATGATTACGCATGGCAGTTCTATATGTTGTCATTGGTAACTAACAGGTTGAATGGTCGCGGCAATCAATACGCGATGGGTGATATTCATTGGAATGCAGGTTCACTTCATATCTATGAACGTCAGTTCTATCTTATTGATCACTATATCAACACTGGTGAAACCTCTATCACTAAAGAAGATTATGATACAATCCACAACGTGGCGTGATCGTTATTTAGATCTGGCAAAGCAAGTTTCTACTTGGAGTAAAGACCCAAGTAGAAAAATAGGTGCTGTTGCCGTAGGATCTAAAGGTCAGATTCTATCACAGGGATTCAATGGATTCCCTCGTGGTATTCTAGACAGCGCTGATCGTTACAATGATCGCCCCATGAAGTATAAGTTCGTAGTTCACGCTGAAATGAATGTGATCTACAATGCTACATTTAATGGTGTATCTCTCGATGGTGCATCATTATACGTCTATGGACTTCCAGTGTGTTCTGAATGTGCTAAAGGTATTATCCAAGTTGGAATTAAAAATGTTGTCGTCTACACTGACGATGTAGTTCCAGCAGTATGGACTGATTCTTATGAGTTTACATATGATATGTTTAAAGAAAGCGGTGTACAGTGCGAATGGATCCAGTCTTAATCGTTGGAATTTGTCCTTCCAATAAACCTCTATTGAAAAATAGTAAGAACGCTTCGCTTGATCGTCTTAGCACTTGGATGGATGAACTAAACGTGCAGCATTTTTCTTTCATAAATACGTTTGACACACCCGGTAATCCACGTATGTCCAATGTAGATTTTGAAGCATTGGAAAAAGCGTGTAAGGGATATGTCAACGTATTAGCACTAGGCAATTTTGTTGCCGATGTACTATGTAAGATTAATGTAAGGCATTATGCAATGCCGCACCCATCTCCACTTAATAGAAACTTAAATCATAAGTGGTGGATTGAACTGATGTTAGAAGATTGTAAGGATTATCTCAAATGAAAATCGCATTTATTATGGGTCGTGGCGTTGAAGGCTGTGGCGTAACTAAGTTTACTCTAGAACAGAATGATTGGTTCTTGCGTCAAGGTATTGAATCGACGATATATTCTCCCAAGGATAAGTCGTGGACTCGTAAGAATTCTCATGACTGTTCGACAATACAGACTTTGAAATTTGCTAAAGATGAAGAAGCAAACATTGTAATCAAAGGTTGTAACGAAGCAGATGCTGTTATCATTACATCACTTCCTTCCGATTCACACCCTGAAGCATGCATTGCTAACTTCAAACGTATCCTTGCATCTATCACTAAGCCAATCGTTATGATTCAGCTAGATCATAAGTCTGCATCCATTAAACGTAATGCAGCATTGGATGAATCTATTAATGCATCGGCTGTTATGTTTTCGCTATCACGTAAAAACGACTTTGCTGAGTATGCAAACAATATGACTGGTGCATCTGGTCTTGCATCTTTCTTTGATGACGAATCTGTTCAAAAAGAAATCTTTGCATATCAGGTTGGTTATACATTTGAACCGGCAAAACAAAAATATTGGAAAGACATTAAAGAACAAGATCCATTGCATCATAAATGGATTGGCCGCACTACATCGTGGAAAGGCTATCAGCAAATGTTTCACTTTCACAATAACTTCTTGCGCCCAAATGGATATATGACAACGTTTGAGGGTATTGAAAAATCGCCAGCGTATCTAGGATTTAGAGACTTGTCTGATTTTCATCCAATGGTTGGCGAAGATCCACGTACAGCAGATCTTTCAAAAGCGTATGGAGATCTAGCATATGTATTTGGTCCATATAATAATGATGAGATGCTGGAACGAATTTCTCGATGTGGATTCGGTTATCAGTTGTCGTTGCTTGGCGAGAAGTACATTGAGAATGCATTGGAATATACTCACTGTGAAATCGTAGCAACCGGAACTACTCCTGTATTTCGTGCAGGATGGGGACAACGTGCTAAACACCGTACACTTGATACTCCATTGATTGAATGTAAGAACAATGGAACGGTTTGGTTAGATGACGATAACATGCAGCCAGCATTAGACCTCATCAATAAGCTAAGTAAAGATGATGTTATGCGTGATGAGTACCGTCACATGGCATATGAGTTCTATAAAGAGCATCAGGATTCTGAACATATCTTCGGTGATATGTGGAACAAGATGAAACCTTACATTGTAAAAGCATGAAAATTTTAGTAACAGGAGGAGCAGGATTCGTTGGATCTTCGCTCTGCGAAAGACTTCAAAAGTCTGGTCATATTGTATCATCGATTGATAACTACTTTACTGGCAGCACTAATAATCATGTTGATGATGTGACTTACTATGATTGTGACACCAAGAATATTCTAACGCTTGGTCTTGAGAATGATTTTGAGCTAGTGTATCACCTTGGCGAATATTCAAGAGTAGAACAATCCTATGATGATTTAAATACGGTGTTGGAGTATAATCTATACTCTATAGCACCTGTTGTAGAGTTTGCTAAGAAGTGTAATGCAAAGTTGATCTATTCTGGTTCGAGCACTAAGTTCTCTGCAGCAGGTGGATCTCTATCTCCTTATGCATGGACCAAAGCGGTGAATGTAGACTACGTAAAGAATTATTCTGAATGGTATGGTTTAGACTATGCCATCACTTACTTCTACAATGTCTATGGAGATCGTGAAATTTCTAATGGTAAATACAGCACTGTAGTTGCAAAGTTTCTTAAGATGAAACACGAAGGTGCGACAACTTTACCTGTGACTTCTCCTGGTACGCAACAACGAAATTTTACACATGTCGATGACATCGTTGATGCGTTAATTGTTATTGGTGAACATGGTAAAGGTGATGGTTATGGTATTGGATCCGACGATGCATATTCTATTGTGGAACTTGCCGAAATGCTCAACCTAACTGTCGACATGCGACCTGCAGTAAAAGGCAATAGACTTAGTGCGCCAGTGAAGTCTGAAAAGACTATCGCACTAGGATGGAATACGAAACGAAACTTGAAAGAATATATTAAATCATGTCTATAAACATCGGTATTATTGGTCATGGCTTTGTGGGTAAAGCTGTTGAATTTGGATTTGATACGCCTGATGTTGATCAGTATCTAGTAGATCCTAATTATGGGACTACTGTCGCTTCAATGTTTGATAACTTTGATCCGCATATTGTTTTCATTGCAGTACCAACTCCAATGAGTGAAGATGGCACGATCAATTCATCTATCATTGAGCAAGTGTTCTTAGATCTTAGCAAATCAGATTCTAATCCTATTGCAGTCATTAAGTCTACGATTACTCCTGAAGTTATTTCAAAAATCAAAGAAGTATATCCAAGGGTTATCTACAATCCAGAGTTTCTTACCGAGCGTAATGCAAACCATGATTTTGTAAATGCACCTATGCTTATCATTGGCGGTGAAGACGAAGAGGATATGAAATTTGTTAAATCTACATATGACACGTATTCAAAGTGTGTGCCGTGTGAAACATTCTATGTTGATCTAGAAGCAGCATCGATGATCAAGTACACGTTGAATTGCTTTATGGCTACTAAAGTTCTGTTCTTTAATCAGATCAATTCAATCTTTAAAGCAAGTGGAACCAACACAGATTGGAATGATTTTATTTCGATCATGAAAGCAGATCCTCGAATCGGCGATAGTCACATGTCAGTTCCAGGACCCGATGGTCGTTATGGATACGGTGGCGCATGCTTTCCAAAGGATACTACCGCATTGGTTAAATACTCTAACAACATTGGCGTTCCTTTCACGGCTTTGGAAGAAGTTGTAAGAGCTAATCAAAAGATTAGAAGCCAATACACTGAACTAGACGCTCGTGAAAAAGAGCAAAACGTGAGCTTTAAAGCACTATGAAACATGCATCTATAGTTCCACTAATCGGTGGAGAAACTCTTGGACAGATGGCAGCATTTGGCACTAAGCCAGATTACTTGCTTTCGTATTCGCCATTTAGCAATAACGATTCTCACCTGATCAATCACTTAAAGGATGTTCCATATATCCTTCTTGACCAAGGTGGAGTTCATCCTCACTATGTTGATGTTGTTAATGCAGTATGTCCTTGTGCAGGACTTTCTTCGTTATCTCCTTCTGCAAATTCTGATGCAGCAGTTAATGATTGGTTGACGACTACTGCTAAGTATGTGCTCGAAGAAATGAAACCAAAGGTGTTGTGGGGAGAGAATGCACCACGATTTGCTGGCTCAATGGGTAAACCAATTGTAGACAAGCTTCATAAACTTGCTACTGATAATGGTTATACGATGTCAGTGTATCGTACAAAATCTCTCTTGCATGGTCTAAGTCAAGTAAGAGAAAGATCATTCTATTTCTTTTGGCAAGGCAACACAATTCCTGTCTTTAATTACTTTGATCGTCCCAATAAAAAGATTGAAGATCTTCTGACAAGCATACCTAAAGATGCAAGTCAACAGGAAGTAACTAACAAGAAGATTCCTTCTAAGGATGATCCTTACTATCGTTATGTGCTAGAAGAACTTGAAGGTGGTATTACCCATGCCGAGTTTGCTGCTAAGTTAACGTCATCATATGATGTAATGCATTACATTGAATCGAAGACCAATTATCTTGAAGTTAAGAAGTGGGCTGAAAAACAAGGTCTTGCTAAAATGGCAGGAAAGTGCCAAGTGATGCATGATAAACTTGCTGGTGGTGGTAACATCATGAGACGTGCTTCCTATGTACCGAAGAATTATAGCGGTGCATTTGTTGGACATCTTCCAACAAGTATGACTCATCCGGTAGAAGATCGATACTTAACGTATCGCGAATGCATGGCAATGATGGGACTACCCCATGATTTTGAGTTACTAAGTCCAGCAAAGAATCTTAATCATGTATGTCAGAACGTTCCTGTTGGGACTGCTACAGATATGGCTATGGAAGTTAAAGCATCGTTGGAAGGTAAACGCGATAGAGTAAATGCTTCATTGCTTTATCAGTTTAACAACAATAAAACATATGAGATTCGAGATACAGAACCTATACAAAGCTTAGAAAGTTTCTTCTAATAAAATGCCCTTCGGGGCATTTGTAGTTTATAATAAATAGAATAAGTAAAACTTTATAGATGGAACAATCATGGCAGCTTCAGAAGGCGTAGACTTAGAATGGGCTATAGTAGATCATGTAAACATGATGAATGGCACTTTAACTTCTCCAACCAAAAAATATTCAACTAAGATCGAACAGCAGGCTAAGAAGTGCGCCGAACATGTATTTGATTTTGCTGGAAATAAAAAAGTAGAAGCATGGCATTCAGATGACAATACTAATCCATTCCATGTTTCTATTTCTGCAAAACCAGAACCAAAAACTGACGTAGTATTTAAGATTGGTAATACGATATATACTGCTTCAGTTAAAATGGCTGGTCCAGTTCAATTGGCATCTGGACAAGGAGTTAGTACTGCCGAATTATTTGAAGCAGCAGCACAACATCTAAATAATAAAGTAAAGTCTAAAGTTTTAGAATCTATTATACATGAATTAAGAACTATGCCTACTAGACTATTGTCTGAAGGTAATAAGCCTCGAATACTCGGTGAAGGTAAACAAAAAATAATAGATGAATTTATAAAAAATGGTAAAGTCATAAGCGACAAAAGTTATGACGTATGGTTGCAAAATAATAAACCAATGTTAATGACAAAGTTGCTTGATTATGTTGAAAACGATCATGACTTTAAAGTTGCTTTGTTATATGAATCAATGACTGGCGAAAAAACTTTATCAAAATATAAAGGTGCTGTAGCAAACAGTATTATTAGTCCTAAAGGTTTCTATGAAATAGATGGACCATATGTTAATAGCATTTTCTCGCGAGTAAAATTCGATATTAGAGGTAAGTCTAGAAGTGGCATTACAGGCGTGGCTTTTAGAATTGATTTAAATTAAATTCGCTAGACGGTGTACAATAAATCTAATGTGTGGTATAATACTACTATAAAGACAAAATGCTAAACTTAAAAGACTACCTAAAAGAAGAAAAAAACGTTCACATGGAACACATTGAGGACCTAATCTTCAATGAAGGTGTTACAGGAACTCGTAAAGCAATCAACTTTCTGCAGGACTTACGCGACATGCTCGCCGGTCACAGCAAGACCAAGATCACCGCAACAGTGAAGTGGGACGGAGCTCCAGCAATCTTCGCTGGCATCGATCCTCGTGATGGAAAATTCTTCGTAGCAAAGAAGGGTATCTTTAACAAGAATCCAAAGGTCTACAAGACTAACGCTGACATTGATGTTGACTTAAGCGGTGAACTAGCAGCGAAGTTTAAGACAGCTCTGAAAGAATTCTCAAAGCTTGGTATCAAGTCTGGTGTATATCAAGGTGACTTGATGTTTACCGATGACAAGAAGACTGAGTCTATTGATGACGAGAAGTTCATCACCTTCCATCCAAACACGATCATGTATGCAGTGCCATATAACTCATTGCTTGGCAAGAAGATTCGTTCAGCTAAGATCGGAGTGATCTGGCATACTACTTACGTCGGTGATTCTTTCGAATCAATGTCTGCTTCATTCGGCAAGACTATAGTTGATAAGCTCAATGATGTACCATCTATTTGGATGGATGATGCAAACTATAAAGACTATTCTGGTACAGCAACATTTACTGATGCTGAAACTAAAGAAGTCACGGCAGTCCTATCCCGCGCAGGTACTCTGTTTAATTCCATTAGCGCTCCGACATTGAATGCAATTAGTAATGACGAAGACTTGCTTATGGCAGTCAAGACATTCACTAATTCAAAGATTCGTAAGGGTGAATACATCACCAACACTAAAGCTCACGTTAAAGAACTCTATCATTGGATCCACGATAGATACGAAAAAGAGATTGAAAAGAAAAAGACTCCTGCTGGAAAGAAGACACAGGAAGATATGCGTAAGAAGATCCTAAGTTTCTTTGCGCACCACGACCAAAATCAAATTGTTGCGATCTTTGATTTGGCAAACCTATTAGTTGAAGCGAAAGCATTGATCATCGGCAAGATGAATCAGGCTGGACATGTTAGTACATTCCTTAAGACATCGGATGGATTTAAAACAACCGGCGTAGAAGGTTTCGTTGCTATTGATCACCTTACCGGTGGTGCTGTAAAGATCGTTGATCGTATGGAATTCAGTAAAGCAAACTTCAGCCCACTCATCATTAAAGGATGGACGAAATGATTACATTTAAAGACTACATCGAAGAAAAACGCGGCCTATGGGATAACATCCATGCCAAGAGAAAACGAATTAAAGCTGGATCCGGTGAACACATGCGTAAGCCAGGAAGCAAAGGCGCTCCATCTGAAGCTGATCTAAAGGCTGCAAATGAAGAAGTTCAAATTGACGAGATCGTAGTAGCATTGGCTCCAATTGATGTTCGCAATCCTAAAAAGACTCCACAGCCACAAAGATACATGGGCGACATTGTTCCACCGACGAAGCCTCCATCTACAGAAAAGCGTGGAGTCAAAGGACGTCCCGGACAAAGACCAATGCCGACTTATGAAGAAGTTGTGGCAGAAGACAATACCGCGCCTAGCAAAAAATATCATGTTACAGTTGATCATCATGGTGCAAATAGAGATGTTCCTTTGTATACAAGAACCTATCCAGTTCATGCAAAGAGTGAGCATGAAGCCATTGGTACTATTCATAAATTAGTTGGCGGTAGAAACCATCGTGTTGAACATAGTGTTGCAGAAGAGAATACTCAAGGCGATGAGGGAACCGATAAACTTACCAAGCATCGCAAGAAGCTTACGCCCAATGAATCGCCAGTAACACCCGAACTACTTAAGAATTTCGAAACGTATAAATAAACTATAACAATTTGTATTGATGGAATAAAATGAAAAAACTAAGACAGGTCTTAAAAGAACTGCCATCTAGAAAAGTAGTGTTCGCATTTGGTCGCTTTCAGCCGCCAACTACAGGCCACGAGTTGCTTGTCAATATAGTAAAAAAGGTCGCCTCTGCTCAGAAGGCCGATCACGTCATCTTCGCTTCACGAACGCATGACAAAAAATCCAACCCACTTCCAGTAGATCGTAAGGTATATTACCTTAAGAGAATGTTTCCAAAGACGAACTTCGTCGCAGCGAATGATGACGTACGTACGTTCATTGAAGCAGCTAAGATGTTGTCTGGAAAGTACAAGAATCTAGTGATGATCGCCGGGTCGGACAGAGTTCCAGAGTACAAGAAGATCCTTGAGAAGTACAATGGCGATGTATTCCATTTTGATACAGTTGAAGTGGTATCTGCCGGTGAACGCGACCCAGACGCAGACAGTGCATCGGGTATGTCGGGCACTAAAATGAGAGCCGCAGCTGTTGATGGTGACTATAAGAAGTTTAAGACAGGTCTACCAAAATCACTCACTGATCTTGATGGCAGACGTCTCATGAATGAGATTCGTACTGGCATGGGAATGGAAGTCGTTAAGGAACAAGTTAAGTTTGAAACAAATGATTTGCGTGAAAAGTACTATTCTGGACAAATCTTTAACATTGGCGAAAAAGTAACCGATGGCCAAAACATCTTTGAAATCATTGATCGTGGTTCTAATTATATCACAGTTGTTAATGAATCCGGCGCCACCAGTAAGAAATGGCTTGATGCAGTACAGCCAATCGTAACTGAAGATATTAAACCAGGCTATGCTCCAAAGCAGATAAGCTATAAGGGTTACACCACTAAGAACTTTGATAGATCTGAAGATGCAGCAAAGGCATTCCAAGATACTATTGAAAGAGATGGCGATCCAGTTGCAATCTTAAATGCTATTAAGGCTACTGACACTTACATGGGTCTCAATGATAAGCACTTGACCGGCGAAAAGTTTACAGATCGAGAAAAAGAAACATGGATTGCTGCTCATGAAAAGGCTAGAGAGTCTTTAAATAGAGTTGGAGAATTTGCTCATCACCAAGATTATTGGCATACGCACCAGCATGAGCTGGAAGGTACTTTAGTTCATTATGACAAATCTGGTAAAGAAGACATGCGATCAGAAGAACATACAGAAAGACTAGAAGAAATGAAATTCTCATCAATAGACAGAATCAAAGTAGCACGCATTATTGCCGGTTCGCTTGGAGTGCCAGATGTAGAAGAAAAATCTGGCGCAGCAGAAATGGTAAACCAAGGTTTGCGTTTCATTAAGAACAAACACATGACACCAGAAGCTTGGAGTGTTGTTGGCAATATGCTTCAAATGGCTACCGATGCCGGAATCAACTATGATCACAACATCGTTAAGGGTAAAGTTGAAGAAGCCGTTATCAATAAAGATGACCATAAAAACGGTGAGTCTGATCAAGAAGCAGAGCACTCTGAAAAGCCAGAATCTAGTAAAATTGGTCATAGCTTAGGTGGTACTAGCGATGCTCATCGTAGAATGAAGATCAAGTATGCTCTCGGTGAAGAGTCTGAGCGGGAAGAACTTGAGGATGAAGGTCTATCAGACGAAGAAATCGATGACATGATCGGTAAGCTTGGCGATGACGATTATCTAGAGGCTTATGACGACGAAGAACTCGCAGTCATCGATGACGAGACCGGCGAACACATTCATGATCTAAAGGAAGAGGCTCTAATGGAAGTTCTTTCACGTGCTGAAAGAATTAGAGCTAAGATTAGATTTGCAAGATCAGAAGCAAAACGTGAACGTAAGACTCGCATTGCACTTAAGACAAGATCTACTGGTAAGACTATTAATGCCAGAGCTAGACGCATGGCTGTTAATATGATGAAGATGAAGATTGCAAAGAAACCTCTCGACAAGTTAAGTGTTGCTGAGAAAGAAAGAATTGAAAGAACTCTATCGAAAAGAAAAGCTGTGATCAATCGCATTGCAATGAAGATGGCACCAAAGGTACGTAAGATTGAGAACGATAGACTAGTACATAGAACATATACAAAGGGTTAACATGAACGGATTAGTATCAGCATTAAGAATAGCAATGGCGAATACCTTCGTCATGTATTTTAAAACACAGGGATTCCATTGGAACGTGGAAGGTATTCACTTTAGTCAATACCATAGTTTCTTTGGTGATATCTATGATGATCTATATGGATCTGTAGATGCATTTGCTGAGAACATTAGAAAGCTTGGAGAGTATGCTCCAAAAAGTCTAGCTGACATGTACAAGTCAACCACTTTAGTTGAGTCTGATATTGTTGGCGACAGCTTGAAAGAAATGCTAAATAGTCTGCTAACAGATAATACAGAAGTGCTTAATTCATTGAATAGAACCTTCGCACTAGCAAACACCGCAAACGAACAAGGACTAGCAAATTACATTGCAGAACGTATTGATGCGCACAAGAAACACGAATGGCAAATCCGTTCATCGCTAAAGGGACAAGAATGAGCACACTTAAAGATATTTTAGAACAGCGCGGAATGGGTCGTGGTCCATGCTGCCCTGGTTGTGGAATGCGCATGAGAATGCAGCAAGGCAATTGTCCTGATTGTGGCGTTAAATATGGATTAGGCATGGGCGCCGCTGATGCACCTGGCATGTCTGAAGAAAAAGAAGAAGAACCAACGGCAGACTTTAAATTAGATAAAGCTGGAAGAAAAATCAAAGCATCGAAGATCGTCTTCAACCAAGGCGAAGATGATTCAACAAAGAGAGTACAAGAAGATATGAAAACAACATACAAAGATCTCGTTGGTGCATATGCAGCAATGCGCTCAGAATCCCTACAGCTTGAAGATGAGATCAATGAAGTCTTGTCTAAGGACGCGGCCGCTGGCGAATGGATCAGTGACTTTGTTCACAGCGATAATCCAAAGTTTGCTGGTAAGTCTAAAGAGAAGCGTAAACAGATGGCACTAGCAGCTTATTACGCTAAGCAAAAGAATGAAGAAGTTGACGAATCAACAGTGCCTGCACACATGAAGGGTAAGCAAAAACCATACGTATCTACCATTGGTGCTGACCATGAAGTGCTGGGTAATACTGGTCAAGTTAAAGCAACCTTCACTCGAAAAGAACATGGCAAGGACGCAAAAGCAAAGGCTATTGCTCACCTTAAGCAACACTACGATGCTTACATGAAAGAAGAAATTGAACTAACTGAACGTGCTGATCGCGAAGATGACGAAGGTTATTCTAGAACTAAAGAAGCAGATGACGCGCACAATAGAGCAATCGATGCTGCCGCTGCTAAGAAGAAAGCTGAAGCTGCTAAAAAGACTAATGAAGAATTAGACGAAGCAGACAAAGAATATAAAATCTCCACAGCTCAAATGGGTCACGCTGGTAAGACGACAATCAAGCACATCAAGAATCCAGACGTTACACAACGAATGGCAGCTCATGATGTAAAATCATATGCCGATCGTATTGCTCTATTGAAAGATGCAAAGCGTAAGGGTAACTTAAAGGAAGACGACATGCAAGAATCAGCATTCGATTGGAAGAACGCTCCAAGAGAAAAATTCGATAAGACGAAAACAGCTACATATCACGATGTAAAGAAAATCTCTACTGGAACTGTTTACACCAAGCAGTTTGACAAAGATGGTACGTCAAAAGGTACTGGAGATGACGCAGCTAAGAAAGCTGAAGGAGCTGCAAAGCGCGGCCGTGGTCGTCCAAAGAAAGACAAGTTCGCTGAGTCAGTTGAGATCCTTATGTCTCTATCAGAAGAGCAATTTGACTCGATGATGGAAGATGGCTTTGATGCATTCTTCGAAGCATTCGAACAAATCGACGAATCGTCTAAAGATGCTCTTAAGACATACGTTAAATCAACAAAATAATTCAAGGAGAATAAAAATGGCACTATGGGGAAAAACCGACGCAACAGGCAGTAAGCCTAAGTATCTTAACGCTACTGATGCTGCTAATACAGTATTTGTATCAGTAGAAGAAGCACTTCTAAAGACAAACAAAGACAAGGGCATTACAGCCGCAGGCTGGTGGTTAGTAACTGAACATAAAGACAACAGTGGTGCAAATCGCTATAATGCTGAATGCTTAGTTGCTATGAGTGTTGCTAACGCAGTATCTGGCGACGCAACGGATGACGCTAAGGTAGCAGACGTTGAAGTTACATTGACTATTGGTACTCAACCAGCAGCTCAGACTTCAGTATCCGGCGTTGCAACATTCGCGGTAGTTGCAACAGCTTCTACTGGAACAGTTACATACCAATGGCAGCGTGCTCTAGCAGCTACGCCAACTCGCTTCACTAACGTATCAGGCGCTACATCAGCTTCCCTAGTACTAAGCGGAGTTGTTGCTGGTGACACTGGTAACAAGTATCGCGTTGCTCTAAGTTCTGACTCTGGTGCAGTTAAGGTTAATTCCGACGCAGCTACACTAACATTCGGTTCTTAATAGAAGGGGCTTCGGCCCCTCTTCAATATGAAATTAACTGACAGTAATTTTCTTCTATATGCAATGCGCCACTATGATAACATACAGTGCCAAACAATAGAAGAGTTTGAAGAAGATTTAAAGAAGCTTCTTTACATTAAGAAGCTTCTTTCTCGTTATAAGAATGATAATGATTTAAAAGAAAAATTAATTCTAAACCATATCATAGTATCGTATAATGTATTTGGTGATGCATTTACTAATATGATATTTTTTAAGATAGACAAAGAACATTGGCCAGCGTTAACAACATTCTTAGTATGTGTTAACCGTATGCCAGATGTAGTAGAATTCCACGGAATTATGTTGTCGGATATAACTCTAGACCAGAACATAATCTCAGCATTAAGAAAGATCTAAAATGATTGATAACCTAATAGCATTCAGAATTCTGTATATGCTCGTTACATCATTCGACAAGACGGATGCATTTAAACTTGGCATTATCGATGCTGATGGCAACCCTCTTAAAAAGATTAAAGATCTTAAGACATCTGAAGAAAAAGATGCTTATGATATGTTAGATCGTTTGGTATTCTCGTTGAAGAGATTACTTGGTAAAGTACCAGGCGGTAAGAGCAAGCTAGCAAGTCTAGCTGCAGCGTATTGGTTAGTTAAGGAGTCCTATGAGACTCAAGAAGTTGTTACTCAAGAACAGCTAAATAGTCTTGTGGATCTAATTGAATCGAATCAGATCGTGTTGAAAGAACAATCTGATATTAAAGGTTATCTAAGTCTTACTGAAGACGGTGTTGCCGGCGGGGTTGCTAACGTTGCTGGCGCCGCTACTGCAACCGATAAGCCCGTTGTTAAGTTAAATAAAAAGAATAAGCCGGTGTCTGGTATAATTGGTACTCCTAATTACATTGTACGCCGTAACAAAAAAATTACACCGATGGGATGAACATGAAAAACTTTACAGAATTTAGCGCAGAATTAGACGAAGCTTCTAATGATTATTTCAAACGTCGTAAAGATGAAGAAGGACGCATTGCAGGAACTAAAGCTCCTGCTAAACGCACACCTAAGCAAACTGATTACGAAAAGAAACGTAAAGAACAAAAAGTAACTGAATCTGCTGTTTGTGCACAATGCGATTCAGATCCGTGCATCTGTGATGACTCTCATGGATTTGTATCTGAGGCTATCGATAAAGAACATCCAATCGTCAAAGAGTATGATTCGTTAAAGAAAAACCATGACATCAAGTCTCTTAGAGGTTTGATTAAAGGTCAACATCGTATCGTTGACACTTCTGAATACAAGACAAAAGACCATGCAATCTCTGCATACCTTCGTACTAAGCACGGCGATAAGAAAGTAGATAAAGCATTTGGGTTTAAAGAAGAAGTCGAACTAGACGAAGCTCATAAGATTGGTTCTCCAGTTGAAGTGATTAAAGGTTCTGGTAAAGGTATAAAGGGTCACATCGGTGAAATTCGTCATGGTGCTTATAAAGGCGCGCCAAAGACTTATACAGTATTTCATGGAGATAAAGGTGCTATTCAGGTTGGCAAGGAGCATATCCGTGCAGTTAAAGAAGAAGTTGAATTAGACGAAGCTGCTCAAGGCCATACTATTGAAGCTCACGGAATTCGTGGCATGAAACGTACTGCTTGGAGAAAAACATTTAAGAGTCACGAACATCTATCGAAATGGGCAGACGCTAATGATAGCGTTGAAGTTCATGCTACTCGTGATTTAGAACAAGCTAAGAAGGGTAACCTATCTCCAGCTATAAAAGAAGAATCTCAAGCTATGCATAGAGTTGGCGTGACTGTATCTGAGAAGGACCATCCAATGGTCTCTAAGCGTCTAGAGAAACAACAGAAGTTTGTTAAGGTGTCTGCTGGTAGTAAAGAAGAGGCTGTGACAAAAGCTAAGAAGTTCTACACTAAACAAGGTTATCACGTGCACGGCGCAGCACACCATTCTATGGTGAGTGAAGAAATTAAGTCTACTTCTATTCCAAGCTTTAAAGAATTCATCGAATAATCATGTGGTTACTTAGCTTCCTTCCAGTCTATGTATTTCACCTACTGACTCTTATTGGAGTCGTGGGTGTTATCGCATGTCTACTTCCAATCCCGTATAAGTCTATAGTTCAAATCATCTCGGTGATTGTCCTATCGTTCTCTCTATACATGGAAGGCGGAATCTCTAACCAAGCTGAATGGGAAGCTAAGGTTGCCCAAGTCAAATTAGACATGGCTGTGAAGGAAACTAAATCTGCGCAAGTGACTACCAAAATAGTTACTAAATACATAAAGCAAATACAAATTGTCAAGGAGAAAGGCGATGTTATCATTAAGCAAATTCCAATGTACATTACAAAGAACGATGATTCTATGTGCGCTGTGCCTAATGGTTTCGTCTTGCTCCACGACAGTGCCAGTCGCAATGAAGTTCCCGACTCCACCAGAGTCCCTAATGCAGGCGCCTCCGATGTTAAAATCTCTGAAGTCGCCGGAACAGTCATTGAAAACTACACCACTTATTACCAACTCGCAGAGCAATTGAAGTCTCTGCAAGATTGGATAAAAGCACAACAACAAATATATAAGTGAGTATACGATGGCCGCCGAAATAGAAGTAGAAGTGCTGAAGAGTGTAGTTAAAAAACTAGACTCTTCACTTGACAAAATAACAGAAGTAAGTAATGTTATCGGCAAGCTTCTAGCTGTGCACGACGAAAGGTTGGGATCTTTGGAAAAAGTAAACGATAAACGAGAAGATGAGATTAAAGAACTTCATTCTCGTATTACGACTCAGACTCGCGAGATCTTTGACAAACTTGAACTAATGGAAGCTAGAATTGAGAGACGTATTAGTGAAGGTAGTGCTACTACATCTTCGCAACACGAAAGAATCAATTCAGAAATGAAAGCGGAGATTCAAAAAATCTCCGAAAGAATTACACTGTTAGAAGGATGGCGCTGGTATGTACTTGGTGCGGCCGCAGTAATAGGCTGGATCTTATCTAAGTACGGAGATTTGAGCAACCTTCTAAAATAATTTGTACTTCTTTTCCTTGTTGATATATAATGGATTAAGTGAATTTATTAATGGAGAAGTCTGTGCAAAGTGTAAAATTAATTTCGTCATCAAAACCTTCAAAAGAACTCGTCCTAGAAGGTCTTTATGATGTCCAAGAACTCATCGCATATTGCGCTCGAGTATCAAACCCGTCTAACCAGTTGAACACTGGGTCTTCAGACAAACTAATCAAGTACCTAATCAAACACCAGCATTGGTCACCACTCGAAATGGTGTCTGCTTGTCTGGAGATTGAAACCACTCGCGACATTGCTCGCCAGATCCTACGTCATCGTAGCTTCTCATTCCAAGAATTCTCACAACGATACGCTGATCCTACCAAGGATCTATCATTCGTTACACGTGAAGCTCGTCTTCAAGACACTAAGAATCGTCAGAACTCGATTGAAACCGACAACCTTGCGCTTCAAGCATTTTGGGAAACTCGACAACAGCGTGTTATCGATGAAAGCAAAGCCGCATACGAATGGGCAATTGCTAATGGTATCGCTAAAGAACAAGCTCGGGCCGTTCTACCCGAAGGTTTAACTACATCTCGTATGTATGTTAATGGAACCCTTAGATCATGGATTCACTTCATCCAAGTACGGTCAGATGTTGCAACACAGAAGGAGCATCGTTTGATTGCTATTGAATGTGCTAAGATTATCGCTGAGATCTTTCCTTTGATGAATGAAATATATAGTAACCAAGCAGCATAACAAGGAAAATAATGAATGATGTAATTCATGGTATCAACGTAGACTACTCGCGTGATAGTCTATTCGATGAACTCGGTAAGATTAGACTCAAAGAATCTTACATGAAAGATGGTGAAGTGTCACCACAAGAAAGGTTCGCATATGTATCATCGATGTTCGGAAGCAATCCGGAACATGCACAACGACTATATGAGTACTCCAGTCTTCATTGGCTGTCTTACGCTACTCCCATTCTTTCTTTTGGTCGCAGTAAGCGTGGTCTCCCTATATCATGTTTTCTTAATTATATCGAAGACACTGCTGAGGGTCTAGTTGACAACCTATCAGAAACTAATTGGCTTAGTATGCTGGGCGGCGGTGTGGGCATTGGCTTTGGTATTCGTTCCGCTGATGATAAGTCTACAGGTATTATGCCTCACCTTAAGATGTACGATGCATCTTCTCTAGCATATCGTCAAGGACGAACTCGCCGTGGTAGCTATGCTGCTTATCTTGACATCTCTCATCCAGACATCATCCCTTTCTTAGAAATGCGAAAGCCTACCGGTGACCAGAACTTACGTACTCTTAATATGCACCACGGTGTTAATATTCCAGACGCATTCATGGACATCATTGAAAGATGTATGCTTGACCCAGAAGCAGATGATTCGTGGGATCTAGTAGATCCAGCGAGCAATGACATTCGTGAGACAGTTTCGGCTAAGCACCTATGGCAGCAGTTGCTTGAACTCCGCATGATGACTGGTGAACCTTACCTTCACTTTATCGATGAGTCTAATCGTAAGCTTCCACAATGGCTTAAGGATAAAGGTTTAAAGGTACATCAGTCTAACTTATGTTCGGAGATCATTCTCCCAACCAACAAAGATCGCACCGCAGTATGCTGTTTGTCATCATTGAACTTGGAGTATTACGATGATTGGAAAGATCACCCAACCTTTCTTCGGGACGTTGCTGAGATGCTTGATAACGTCCTACAGTATTTCATTGATAATGCTCCTAATAGCATACAAAGAGCAAGATATAGTGCTCAGCTTGAACGCTCTATCGGTATTGGTGCTCTCGGCTTTCATGCACTACTCCAGAAGAACAACATTGCATGGGAAAGTGTAGTAGCAAAATCGCTGAACATCAGAATGTTCAAAGGAATTCGGAGCAAATTAAATGAAGCGAACCAGAGTTTGGGATTGGAACGAGGCGAAGCGCCTGACGCTAAAGGTACTGGTAATCGTTTTAGTCATCTTATGGCTATCGCTCCCAATGCTTCTTCTTCCATTCTTATGGGCAACACTTCTCCTTCTGTTGAACCTTATCGTGCCAATGCTTATCGCCAGGATACTCTATCGGGCTCTCACCTAAATAAGAACCGATTCCTTGATGCTCTATTGCGTACTAAACTTAAAGATAGTGAAATGCAAGAAGCGTGGTCTAGCATCATGGCAAACGATGGATCAGTCCAACACTTGGCAGTCTTGACTGAACAAGAAAAAGAAGTCTTTAAGACTGCTATGGAGATTGATCAACGTTGGGTTATTGAACACGCTGCTGATCGTCAAGAGTTCATTGATCAAGCTCAGTCTATCAATGTATTCTTTAGGCCAGATAGTCATGTTAAGTATATCCATACCGTTCACTTCCTTGCATGGAAAAAGAAACTTAAGACATTGTACTACTGCCGTTCTGAAAAGATTGGTAAAGCAGACAAGGTGTCTAAGAAGGTTGAACGTGAGATCATTAAAGAACTAGACATGCGATCTATTGCTGAGGGCAATGATTGTATCGCGTGTGAAGGGTAATATATGTGGAAGCTCTGGGCAAAAGCTCTAGGCGAAAAGGCATCAAGCAACGATAGAGAAGCGGACCGTATAGCATATATTAGAACACTTATAGTAATGGTGTATGTTATCACAAACTTCTTTATTGTTGCAGGCGTAATTAGACATTGGTAAAGTATGAAACAAATATTAAAATTTAGCGCATCATGGTGCAGTCCATGCAAAACATTATCGAATGTTATTAAGAGCTCTGGAGATCTAGGTGTTACTATCACTGAAGTTGACATCGATGAGCAATTAGATCTTGCTACACAGTATAGCATTAGATCAGTTCCAACAATGGTTATGTTGGAAAGTGGACATGAAATAAAGCGTATGACCGGCGCTATGACATCACAACAACTGAAGGACTTCGTAGAATATGAAACCATTTAAACTATTGGCAGTTCTACTACTCTCAGCATGTTCTATTGGATTCGCTGCAGACAAAGTAGAGTCAAAACTATATGACTGGAAAGTAGAAAAAGTACTCGATGGAGACACCGTGAAGTTTCAAGTGGGGTTCCTACCTCCTGAAATCAAACCGTTCTTATCAGTACGAGTGAATGGAGTTGATACTCCAGAAAAGAAGCCACGCAACAAGTGTGATAAAGAAGACGTACTAGCTCAGAAGGCTAGCAAGTTTACTAAGGACGCAGTTGCCGGAGCGAAGTCTATTAAGGTTACTATCGATGGATGGGACAAATATGGTGGACGAATTCTTGGTGATGTTATTCTTGATGGTAAGAGCCTATCCACTATGTTGATTCAAAGTGGCAACGCTCGTGAATATCATGGAGAAGCGAAACAAAGTTGGTGTAACTAACTATCGGGGCTTCGGCCCTTGTTAATCGTAACTAGCTTAAAGTATTACACGTAGTACTTTAAAGTAGGTATGATTATTTTTCTTATTAGCATAAGGACAATAATGAAAGCTATAAAACCGTTTAAACAGTTTGCACTATCAAAAAGCAAACTTACTAATTATGATAAGAAGATATTGATCATCGGCTACGGAAGCGTAGGCCAAGCAATATTAGAATTGACCTTGAGACACATCGCATCAAATCCCGCTAACGTTACAGTCATAGAGAAGGACAACAATAAAGCTGTCCTCACTAAACGACATGGTAGCACAATCAAGTATGCTAGAGCTAACATAGTACGAGGCAATCTCGCGTCTACGTTAAAGAAGTATCTTGAGCCGGGTGGATTCCTAATCGACGTTAGTTGTAACATCGACGTTGATGCTATCATGCAATGGTGTTGGGAGAACGATGTAATGTACATCAATACTTCTCTCGAACGATGGGCAGATGAAGTAGACGAAACAATTCCGGTTCTTGCTAATCGTACTCTGTATTCTACTCATAATGAAGTAAGAGCTTTTGCTTCTAAATACCCCAATGCATCTACTGCTATAGTAACCCACGGTGCTAATCCAGGACTAGTGACTCACCTCACTAAACGCGCACTATTGAAGTTAGCTGAAGAGCGTGGCGAAGAAGTTGAAGTGCCAACAGATCGTCAAGGTTGGGCTTTGCTCATGAAAGATCTTGGTGTTAAGGTTATCCACATTGCAGAACGTGATACACAGATTCTAGATAAGCCAAAGGAAAAGAATGAATTTGTAAACACATGGAGTTGCGAAGGATTCTGGGCTGAAGGTAGAGCACCTGCTGAAATGGGATGGGGAACACATGAGAACAAGAATCCTGAAGGTGGAAAGACTCAAGGAAGCTCAGCATATCTTATGGCACCGGGCATTTCAGTTCTAATGAAATCATGGGTGCCAAAGGGTGGACAATACAATGGATTCTGTGTTCAGCATAGCGAATCCATTACGATGAGCGAATACTTCACCACAAAGGATAAGAAGTTTAGACCTTCGATCTATTACGTCTATCAGCCATGTGATGCCGCTATTGCATCAGTACATGAACTTCGTGGTAGAGAGTTAGACATGCAGGTTAAATATCGTATCGCAAAGGATGAGATCATCAGTGGTATCGATGAATTGGGAGTCCTACTGATAGGTGAGAAGTTCTGTGCTTGGCATGGATCTCAATTGAGTATCGATGAAGCAAGAAAGTTGATACCCGGTGAGAGCGCCACATCCGTACAAGTTGTATCGTCTATGTTAGGCGCTATCATCTGGGCTATAGAGAATCCACGAATGGGGTACGTCGAACCGGAGGCTATCCCGTATGAATATATACTACACTATGCGGATCCTTATTTAGGACCAGTTCCATTCGTAATGTCTGACTGGTCTCCCAATAAAGATACGAATAGTTTATTTTATCGAGAGTATGATGCATCTAACCCATGTTCATACGAAAATTACAGAGTATGGACTTAAATAATAATTCTAAATTTTGCCAGAATTATTATTTAAGTCAATCAAAACAAAGATTGGACTTATAATGATTAAACCAAAAGGCAAAAAAATGACAAAGTCACAACATAATCTGCTGTCTGAACGCAATTCGTTCAAACCGTTCAACTATCCCTGGGCCTATGACGCCTGGCTTAAACATGAACAATCGCATTGGCTTCATACTGAAGTACCTATGGCAGAAGATGTAAAAGACTGGAAAAAGAAGTTGAGTATTCCAGAGAAGCAATTCCTGACTCACATCTTTAGATTCTTTACACAAGGTGATATTGACGTTGCTGGTGGATATGTTAAGAACTACCTTCCATATTTCCCTCAACCAGAAGTACGTATGATGTTGCTTGGCTTTGCTGCTCGTGAAGCATTGCACATTGCTGCGTACTCTCACCTGATTGAAACGCTTGGTCTGCCTGATACTACCTACAATGAATTCTTAGAGTACGCTGAAATGAAAGAGAAACACGATTATGTGCTTGATCTATCGGCTCAGAACACCACTAAGGAAAACACAGCAAAACACATTGCCGTGTTTTCAGCGTTCACCGAAGGTATGCAATTATTCTCCTCATTCATTATGTTATTGAACTTCCCTCGTCATGGTAAGATGAAAGGCATGGGACAGATCGTTACATGGTCTATCGTCGATGAAACGATGCACACCGAAGGAATGGTTAAACTTTTCCGTGAATATATAAAAGAGAACTCGGAGATTTGGAACGACCAACTCAAAGGGGAACTATACACTATTGCTGAACGCATGGTGGAACTTGAAGATAAGTTTATTGATCTAGCTTTTGCGCTTGGCGGTATGCAGGATTTATCTGCTATTGATGTCAAGACATACATTCGCTATATCACTGATCGTCGTCTCATTAGTCTTGGACTAAAGGGTATCTTTAAGGTTAAGAAGAATCCATTGCCGTGGGTTGAAGAAATGATCAACGCACCTATTCATGGAAACTTCTTTGAAAATCGAGTCACTGATTACGCCAAAGGCGCACTTGGTGGTACCTGGAATGACGTATGGGGAAAGGCAGCATAATGGCAACTAGCAGATTATTCGAGTGCTCACAGTGTGGTGCTTTTGGTAAAATTACATTAAAGAGTGAAGAACATGAAAAGTCTTCAATCGCTTGCTGCCCGGTTTGTGCAGCTGATATAACTGAGGATGAAAAATATGACGACGAAGAAGATTGATAAGATTATTATCTACTACAAAGATGGAACATTCGAAGAAGTTAAAACTGGCGTTCATGATATGGCGGATAAACAAAATTCGCCTCCTGTTAACCCAATTGGCAAACAAGATGTGAATAAGTATCCACCGCTATATTATCCACCCGGTGTGCGTGGATGGGAGCTTCCTTACACTGTGACATGCGGCGATACGTCTATGAATAAATATACCATTGCAACTAATGGTAATGGTTATGTGGACGTTTCAAGAAACAGTGGTAGAGAATTTACCTGAAGACTGCGTTGGTTTTGTTTATTTAATTACGAACAAAACCAACGATAGAAAGTATGTCGGTAAGAAATTAGCGAAGTTCTCTAAGACTACGTATAAAACCGTGGTCTTAAAAAACGGCACTAAGAAAAAGAAGAAGATCAAGTCGAAGATTGACTCTGATTGGATAACCTACTATGGTTCTAGCATAGAGCTCAGCAAGGATATAGCGTTACTCGGTGAGGACAACTTCACTCGGGAGATTCTATTCTATTGTAAGTCTAAAGCAGAATGTTCATACATCGAAGCTAGGGAGCAATTCACCCGGCGAGTACTCGAATCCACTGAGTACTATAATGGACAGATATCAGTGAGAGTCCACGGCTCTCACATCATAGGAAAAATATGACATATATGTTATTTTTATCGGCTATAGCTTTATCAAGCGTCGCCGCTTATTATTCAATCATGGGATTGGTCGCGATCTTCTCAGGCGCAGTGACGTCTATCGCGGTCATGGGAGGAGTTCTAGAAGTTTCTAAATTAGTCGTAACATCATGGCTCTATAGAAACTGGACAGAGACGCCGAGGTTACTAAAGGCTTACTTTATTACGGCGATTGTAGTGCTTATGCTTATAACAAGCATGGGCATATTCGGATACCTATCTAAGGCTCACTTAGAACAAGGCATGTCATCAGGTAATGCATCTGCAGAAGTAGCATTACTTGATGAGAAAATCATCATTCAAAAGGAAAATATAAATGCAGCTCGTAAAACGCTTACTCAATTGGATTCACAAGTCGACGCAACCCTCAATCGGAGTACTGACACCGCCGGAGCCCTCAGTTCCAGTTCTATTAGAAGAGGTCAGACCAAAGAGCGAACCCGTCTCATCGAAGAGATCGGCACCAGCCAAAAAGAGATCGCCAGACTCAACGAAGAGCGAGCCCCCAAAGCGACGGAACTTCGCAAAGTCGAAGCCGAAGTCGGTCCAATCAAATACATCGCAGCCTTAATCTACGATGATAGTCAGGACACCAACACATTAGAAAAAGCCGTAAGGGTTATCATTCTAATGTTGGTGTTCGTCTTCGACCCCCTCGCAGTCTTGATGTTTATCGCAGTCAATCAATCTGTATCTCATAATATACAAAAGGTGGAAAATGTACAACATGAGATACAGATTAAAGAAGACGTTATTGAAGATGATAAGAACATTCATGTAAACAGTGAAGCGTTTGCTAGAGATCAATTCACTATTGAAAAATGGTCAACACTTGATAAACACTTACATAAGCAAGTAAGTTGATTAAATTTATTGTACACTGACATACCGCAATGGTATAATAGAACTCTGTTCCCTATCAGTGTACATTAATTCGTTAGTGTGTTATAATCAACT
>Ga0208426_1000025_pt1 | contig 41061 bp, 36 predicted proteins | sample DEB19_08_DNA_6_FD_184524 | JGI IMG/M metagenome (GOLD analysis project Ga0208426, IMG submission 184524) | Aqueous microbial communities from the Delaware River and Bay under freshwater to marine salinity gradient to study organic matter... | ecosystem: Environmental > Aquatic > Marine > Coastal...
CGGGAGCCGCCGAGGGGCCATGATGGCCACGCTGCGCTGCGACCACCCGGACATCGAGGCCTTCATCGAGGCCAAGCATGACCGGCTGCGCCTGCGCAACTTCAACCTCTCGGTGCTGATCACCGATCCGTTCATGGTAGCTGTCGAGAAAGACGCCCCCTGGGATCTGGTCTTCGAAGGCAAGGTCTACAAAACCATTCAGGCCCGCGCGCTCTGGGCCCTGATCATGAAGAACACCTACGGCCACGCTGAACCGGGCGTGCTGTTCATCGACCGCATCAACGAGATGAACAACCTCAACTACTGCGAGACCATTGCGGCGACCAACCCCTGTGTTTCCGGGGATACGCCGATCCTGACTGACAAAGGCTGGCTTCCGATCATCAGTCGCGTCGGTATCCCCACTCAGGTTTGGAACGGCGTCGAGTTTTCCAAGGTCATACCGAAAAAGACAGGCGAAAATCAGGCGATGGTCACGATAACGACCTCAGACGGAGCCGTCTTGCGCTGCACTGAGGCTCACCGTTTTGTTCTCCAAGATGGTAGCCGGATCAAGGCGGTAGATTTGAAACCTGGCGACAAATTGACCAAAGGCGCGTGGCCGGTGATAGACGGGACTTCTTTGATCGTTGGCTTAGACTACTATGCCCAAGGGTTTTTCTCTGGCGACGGCTGGGTGAAGGTGGAGACTGGCGTTCAGTATATCGGTCTCTACGGGGCAAAGCGTAACATCCCGCACGATTGGAAGGCTCGGTCCCGCAAGACCTATGCTGCGTCCGGCGGCTACGCAGGTAGCGACCCGGACGCAGAGAAGGACTACCTTGATTTTGGCAAGGATGTTTTTCAGCCCAAATCTTTCGTGCCGACCACAGCCCCTCTTGCCGAGAAGAAAAAATGGCTTGCTGGTCTCGCCGACTCTGACGGCTATGCCACGACGGATGGCTGCATCCAGATCAGTGCCAAAGATCACGTGTTCTTGGCCGAAGTGAAGTTGATGTTGAATACGATGGGAGTCACGGGATCACTGTCGCCCATGAAAGACTGCTGGCGCTTGTCGATCTCGGCGACCCACTCGAATATTCTTGGCCTTCCGACCTACCGGTTGAAAGCGGCCACGGCGGGAGTATCCAAGGCGCGGTATCCAGTTGTCGAAAGCGTGGAACCTTCCGGCATGGAAGCTGAAGTATTTTGCTTCACGGAGTCGCAGCGTCACATGGGTGCGTTCAATGGCATCCTGACCGGGCAATGCGGCGAACAGCCCCTGCCCCCCTATGGTGCCTGCCTGCTGGGCTCGATCAACATGCCAATGCTGATCACCGGGGGCTTTACCAAGGGGGCGAAGCTCGATGGGGCCCTGCTGACCAGGTTGGTGGCCACGGCGATCCGGATGATGGACAACGTCATCGACGTGAGCTTGTTTCCTTTGGAAGCCCAAATGGAAGAGGCCCGCGCCAAGCGCCGTCTTGGTCTAGGCGTCACAGGTCTCGCTGATGCACTGCTGATGCTGGGCCTACGCTATGGCTCTCCCGAGGCAGTGGCCAAGACCAGCGAGTGGATGCGGGCGATTGCGATCGCGTCCTACAAGGCCTCTATTGCACTGGCCAAAGAGAGGGGGGCCTTCCCCTTGTTCGATGCTGAGGGCTTCCTCACCTCGGGCAACATGAAACGGATGCCCCGGGCCATCCAGCGGGAGATCCGGGCCCACGGGATCCGCAACGCCCTGCTCACCTCGATCGCGCCCACCGGCACGATCAGCCTCTATGCCCAGAACGTCTCTTCGGGCATCGAGCCGGTCTTCGCCCATCGCTATGACCGCACGGTCACGCAGCGCGATGGCACCAAGACCACAGAGGAAGTGGTGGACTATGCCGTGGGGCTCTTCGAGAGCATGTTCCCCGGTAAGCCGCTGCCCGACTATTTCGAGACAGCCCAGACCCTGACCCCGGAGGCCCACCTGTTGATGCAGGCTGCTGCCCAACACTGGGTCGACAGCTCGATCTCGAAGACGATCAACCTGCCCGAGGACATCAGCTTTGAGGACTTCGAGCAGGTCTATCTGACCGCCTACAAAACCGGCTGCAAAGGCTGCACCACCTACCGCCCCAATGACGTGACAGGATCGGTCCTGAGTGTCGGCAAAGTACCTGCCCCCGAGACCCCCACCCCGCGCCCTGAGCGCCTTGTGGGGCAGACCTACAAGATCGACTGGCCCGCCAGTGAGCACGCGCTCTATCTGACGATCAACGACCTTGTGGAGGATGGCCAGCATCGGCCGTTTGAGTGCTTCATCAACTCGAAGAACATGGAGCACTTCGCTTGGGCCGTCGCCCTGACCCGCATGATCTCTGCGGTCTTCCGCCGCCCCCACAACTCGGCCTTCGTGGCCGAAGAGTTGAAGGCGGTGTTTGATCCCAAGGGCGGGGCATGGATGAAGGGTCAGTTCGTGCCCTCGATCCTCGCGGCGATCGGTGGGGCCATTGAGCGACACATGATCGACACGGGCTACCTGGTTGGCCAACAGGCCGCACCAGTTGTGGTAGAGATGGCGATGCCTCAGCCAGCACCGGCTATGTGCCCAGCCTGTCACAGCGCGAACGTGAAGAAAGAACAGGGCTGCTTTGTCTGCAAGGACTGTGGAAACTCAAAATGCGGGTGATCGAATGGAATATTTGAAGTCTCTCTCGAAGCTGATGGAGGGTGGGGAATACCCCGCCCTCCAGGTCGAACTCCGCAAGGACCAGCGCCTCCGGCTTACTATGGCCCTCGGCTTCTATACCGTGCACCGGGAGATCAGCTTGTTCGAGCTGGAGAGCTGGGGGACCGACAACTGGCCGGCGCTGCTGGGCCATATGAAAGGGGAGTTGAAGAGTGTTTGAGCTTCTCAGACAGGGGTATCAGCCAGATACGCTGGTCCTCAGCCCCACTACCATGGACGAGCTTCAGCGACGGATGCAGCCCTCCTATACGACAGAGGCCACCCCCACTTTCATGGGGATGGCCATCAAGGTCAGTCGGCATCAACCAGAGGGGAAGGTCGCTGTCATGCAGCGAGGAGAACTCGTCGCGATTATCGACGTGGGTTCCCTACCCCCACCGGGCCAGTTGTGTGCAACCGCAGCCACAGATTGATGACAATGATACCGACCGTGTAAAGCGGTCGGTATTGCTCTGGCACAACTGGCGCCGGAGACACGTCACTCGTAAACATACCCATCAGATCCCACAGGGCGGGCAACAGCGCGCCTACGTTGAACAGAATGGTCTTCCAGCCTTTAAGCAGCATATTTAGCTTCCTCTTGAAGGGCCTCCGCCCGGACCAGTGCGTGTCGGCGGACGCCCACCATCGCTACAAAGACCACGGCCAGAGCCACGAAATAGACCCAGGCGTAGTCCGCGGGGAGTGCGGCTCCGCCGCCAGCCCCCACCACTGAAACACCAGTGGTTTGGTTTGTGGCCTTCACGGCCGAACCTTTTGCCTCGTTGGCCAAGGAAAGCAGTTTCATCTGAGTGACCCCAGCCATGCGGAGTGACACAGCCTCGACATGGGCCACCCGGCGCGACCAACCCTTGCCGAAGGTGTTCCAGGTCTTGAGGCCCCGTAGAAAGCCCGACCGCTTGGCCGAGATCTTTTGGATCAGAAGCACCGGGGAGGTCTTCTGGATCGCCTGAAGGGTCTTCGGGCCCATCTTGCCGTCGACCGTCACACCGATCGCCCCCTGTGCGAACTTCACGGCCCGACTGACGCCAGAGTTGATAGCTGGATCCAGAAGACTATAATCCACACCGGCGGGGAGCTCGTCACCTCGGATGGGGTTCCAGAAGTCCCGGCGGTAGATGGCCTTGGCCCCGTCCCAGGTTAAACGCTTGATGTCCACCGAAGGGTAGGAGCGCTTTGAGATCCCATAGTTGGTTTCCCCACCCGGGTCTTTTGGGTGGTTGACGTAACCCCCCTCAGAGGTCTTCACCTCCACCATACAAACTTCGAAATTTGCCTTGGCCATGCTGAACTCCCGTTGATTTTCCCCAGACCTATACCACAGGTTGAGGAACTGGAACGGTTATTTTAGCAATTCTGCGTCGTGCCCATTGCCAAGATAGAACAAGGTGGTGGTCTCGAACTGATCGAAGGGCCACGGCCAGCAGTGGTAGATAGCCTCAGCGTACGAATTGGTGATGATCGAGCGCGCATCCGCCCCGATAAAGATCCCAGTCCAACGGGTTTCACCCTTCGGCCGAACTGTGAAATTCACCTTCAGGGGTTTGGAGTCCTGCCCCGGGCGGCCCAGCCACCACCGGGTTTCTTGCCACTCGCAACTTTCGCGCAGCCGAGGCGCGTCACCGGAGATGCGGGTCACTTCATTGGTCTCCGAGATCTCGTCGATCTGCAGACGGGCCACCACGGGGAAAACATCCCCCTCGAAATACGTGATGAAAACCGCTGGCGGGATCGCTGCTGCAAGGAAGATCAGCGCAACGATTTCTCTTATTTTCCAAGCCATACAACGAAGCCCTTCAGTTGTTCTCGCAGCATCAGCATCGCGGTCACAAAGGCTGCCAAGAGGATGACTGACTGCCTCCAGGAGGTGATCAGCAGTCGACGTGCCGCCCGATATTCGGCTTCCGCCTTCAATTCGTTGATGTGCGGGATTATGGCCCGAAGGGCTTCAACCTCAGCTGGAGTCAAATCTGCCACAGAACCCGCCTCATCTTGTTCCAGTAGGAGTTAGAGCGAACTAAACTATTTTTGAAGGGTTCTTTTTACTTCAGACAGCTCAGTTCGTATCGGGCATAGGACTCCTGGATCGAAGCTTTGGTCTCCGGGGTGTCGTTATGCGACCGGGTCGCCAGTGAAACGCGCCACTGGCGACATAGTTCCTTCTCAGTCGCGGTAGCCTGCGTCATCGAGTCCACGCACCCGAGCATCAAGCCCAGTGTCAACACGATTGCGGATAGCTTCAGCATGTTCGTGGTCCTTCAGTTTGTCGTCTTGACGGGCTTCATTGATGCGCTTGCGGGTGTGGAAGAACAGGGCCACCAGCCCCGTCACCAGCGCGCCGAGCACGACATAGAGATCACTTAGCATCGGGGATACCGCGCCGCGTGAGACGGTTCCAGAGGCTGACCGCCCAACCAGTGTCTGCAGCGGCATAGGAGATGAGACCCGCCACGAAGACGATGAAGTCCTGGTGCGAGGTCAGGGAGGCAACTTCTTCGGGGACACCGACAGTCATCAGCCAAACGCCTACCCAGCGGAGGCACTGCCGAACAAGCTCGAGGAGAAGGGGGTTCATGGAAAGATCCTATGTTGAAGATGGCTCAGGTCTAGCGTGCCTCAAGATTTTTTGGAAGCCACAACTTTGGGTCATCTACATCTGTGGTCTCGGGGTTCATTTCCTTGATCTCCCACGAGCGGGCGTAAACAGCCGACACGAAGGCGGTTCCTTTTTGCCAGAGCTCCAGCATTTGCATCGGCACCAGTTGGTGGAGCACGTTCTCCCGATCAAGGAAGTCCATCAGTGTCGTGCTATCGCCCATGCTGAGGCGCAGCTGCGCACCAAAGGCCAGCCCCTGCAGGCTGGTCTGATCCTCCGGTCGCCCCTGCAGCGCCACGGTCCCATGGCCTGTGATCTCCACGTCAGCCCCAGCGGTGATGACCTCGAGGCGCTTGACGTTCACGAGATCTCGAAAAGCCCGCACGATCAGATCGGCCTCATCATGGCGCGTCTCGAGGATCGCTTTTTGATCCCGGCGGATGATCAGCATGTCACCCTCCCAGACCAAGAGATCCAAGGGAGAGGAGCGGCCACCTCGACCTCATAGACAGCTGGATCGGGGAGCTGAAATTCAATGACCCCGTCAACACTCGGAACAGTCGCAAGAAGGGCCCGGGTTTCCAAGTCTGTCACCGTCGAAACCGCCCCCTCGGGCAAATCAGAAAACCTGACCGTGTTATCCACGACCAAGGGGGGCGAGACCTGCGGACGGGCCTCCCACATACCATCGACTAGCATGCAGAGCGAATAATCAAAAGCATCCCATTCGACTTCGACCGCCCCCGGCGGGACCTGAAAATTCGCCCCCGCCCCGATTGGAAAGGTGTTGGTGGGATCCATTATGATGTAGTTTTTTATCATCATTTCACCAGGTTAACGCAGGTTATGTAGACATTCTTTATGCAGTTGGTCGGTGCTGTGCCTGCTGATGACGGACGGGTTACAGAAACCCGAATTTCGACGTCATCATAGACCCCCGCGAGGGTGGCGCTATAGCCTTGCGACTCCCAAGCAACCCCCTGGTTATCCGTGGTCTTGTTCTTCCAGGCCCCCCAAACCCCGAGATACTTGAACCGGATGTCCACATTAACCGAATAGTTAGCCCCATTGTTGGTCTGGGCTTCATAGGCCACCCCGTATTTTCTGATCTCCCCGGAGAGACAGGCCCCGAGAGAGAGCGTTGCCAGAACGATGGAGGAAGTGGCCGGGATGTTTGCCAGAGGGCCAGCGTAGGAGGTGAAGAGCTTGTCTGATACCGCATTATTCTGGATCCAGCCCCGCACAACCATGTTGTTGAACTCAGCGGTGCCCGCTTTGTCGATCGACCAGCCTGTGGAAAACGGGACATAGCCTGTGGACTGAAGCGCACCAGAGATCTTCGCATTGGTGATCACCGCATCAGCGATCTGAGCAGTGCCCGTGATAACCGCTGTGGTCACATCGAGCTGTGCTGCCTTCACGGAGCCAGTCTTGAGCGTGCCCCCGTCGATGATCGTCTTGCCGAAATCGGTCACAAGGTCAGCGCCGCCGCCATAGGTGGCGATGACGACGTTGTTCGCGCCGAAGGCGGTTGCCTGCGTCGTCGTGGTCGAGAGCGTGGTCGCGCCCTTCGCCCAGTAGATGTAAAGCACTCCCGTGCTCCAGAGCGTGCCAGCCGAGTTCGCGGTAATCGCCGCTGTCGTGGGCGTGCCCGCATCATTGATGTAGCGGATCACCCCAGCAGACCATGCCACCCGATTGGCGCTCGGAGCGTTGTAGTCGAACTGGATCCCGGTGACGGTCAAGGCCCGGGAGCCCACAACCAGCTTGTTGGAGGCGACCGTGTTAGCCTCGATCGCGCCACCGTTGATGGTGGTGGTGTCGGTCCCGCGCCAATCAGCCAGGGTGGTTGCACCGGAGATGACGATTTTGCCCGGGTCGATCTGCGTGGAGGCTGCGTTCACCCGCGCCGCCGGGTCGGCGGCCCGAGACTCCACCATCGAGAGCGCGGTCCCGGATACGGTGATGGACCCGGCCAGAGCGGTGCCGGCTACCAGCTTGGCCGCTGACAGAGTGGCGATCTTGGCGTCGGTGATCACCGCATCTTTGATCTGAGCTGTGGCCGTAATGACGCTCTCGGTCGTGATCAGCTTCGCGCCCGTGATGGCCTCATCGGCGATGTCGATGGTGCCAGAGGTGCGTTGCACCCGCGCGCTGCCCACATAAAGGATCAGGTTGGTGGTCTGCGTGCTTGCGTTGACAAAGCGCAGTTCCCCCGAGGCCGCCGAGGCCGGAGCAACAACCTGCCCGGTGTAGTTCGTGTAGACGGTCGGGATCGCTACGTTGGCGACAACTTCTGAGATGGATGCAAGCAGGGAACCGGCAGCATCATACCAGACCACGCGCACCCACAAGCCCACAGCCGCAGCGACCGCACCCTTGATGTTCACATCGACTGCAAACCGCTCCCCGGGGAGAGCCGCGAAACGTTTCGCGGGATTGGCATAGGCCAGATGGTTGGAGGTCGATAGTGCCTTCGTCATCCGAAGCACTGGAGAGCCCTTGAAGAGGTGTGCGGCTCCTGTCTCCCAGGCAATCACACCCCCACTGGTGGTCCAGAAGGTCGATGGCGGAAGAAGGTTGTCCGAGAAGTCCCCATTCTGGATCAGGTTGGGCAAGGCCCCAATCTTGATCTGCCGGGTGGAGATGGAGTCCGTCTCGATCGCGCCACCGTTGATGGTGGTGGTGTCGGTCCCGCGCCAATCGGCGAGGGTGGTCGCGCCAGAGATCACGATTTTCCCAGGGTCGATAGTGGTGACGCCTGCGTTCACGCGGGTTGCGGGATCGGTTGCGCCCAAAGCAGCGTCAGCCTTGATCGACGACAGTGCGGTGCCAGAGACGGTGATCGTCGCAGCCAAAGCAGAACCAGCCGTCAGTTTAGCAGCAGACAGGTTGGTGATGTGCCCATCCGTGATCATCGCATTGGCGATCTGCGCCTGAGCCGTGATCAGGGCGCTCGTAGTGATGAGCTGCGTGGCGGTGATGGTGCCGGTCTTGATATTGGAGCCATCAATGATCGTGCGGCCGTAGTCGGCGTCGAGCTTGGTCGTGCCTTCATAGGTCGCCAGAACGACGTTGTTGACAGCGAAGGCGGTCGCAAGAACGGTGGTCGAGGAGAAGGAAGTCGCGTCCTTCACCCAGTAGATATAGAGAACACCCGAGGTCCAGACAGCCGTAGATCCAGCAGCGATGTTCGCACTGGCGGTCGCGCCAGCATCGTTCACATAGCGGATCTGTCCAGCGGTCCAGGATGCTCGGTTCGCAGCCGGAGCGTTGTGCTCAAACTGAACGCCGGTCAGGGTGATATTACGCGAACCGATCTCCAGCTTGTTCGCCGAGACGCTGTTCGCAGCAATGTTGCCACCTTCGATCTTCGTGGTGTCGGACCCGTTGCGCCAGTCAGCGAGAGTTGTTGCACCGGAAATGACGATCTTACCGGGGTCGATCTGAGTAACACCCGCGTTGATGCGTGTGACCGGGTTCTGCGCCCCGAGGCTCGCATCAGACTTCACAGCAGAAAGAGCCGTGCCGGTGACAGTGATCGTCTCAGCAATAGCAGTTCCAGCCATCAGCTTCGCAGCGGACAACTCAACGATTTTGGCGTTGGTAATGATGGCGTCTTTGATGTTGGCCGAGTTGGTGATGACCTCGTTTGCGCCGACGTGAATAGCGGTGATCGCGCCATCGACAATCAGTTCACCCGCAGCCGCGCGGCGAATGACGATCTCGTTGAAGACCGCGGAGGTGGTCGCTGTAGCATGGGCGACGCGAATGAACGCCAGCTTTGCTCTGCGGGCACCAACAGGCGCCTTAACAATCACCGCTTGACGAGTAGTTCGTCCACCTGTTGAAGACGCGCTGCGGAGAGTTTCCTGAGAGATAAGCACGGTCGCAGCGGCATCGGAATACCAGCAAATGTCCAGCCTAGCAGGAGTCACAGGCGAGCTGCCACTTATCCCAACTTTGTTGGCGATCTGATACTCAAGGTTCCCATCAGCGGTAAATGCCGAGGAGTAGACGGTCTTGTCCACCGTGCCACCAACAGAGTTGATGGTTAGCACGTTTTTGGAGCTGCCCCAGGAGTTTGCGGTCAGAGTGAACGCATCGCCACTGTAAGATGCGGCATCGACCATATCCGGGTCAGGGAAGATGTTCGACGTATCACCGATCAGCATCTTCGATGCAGTCACAGCACCCGCGTCGAGCTGTGCCGTCTTGATCGCACCAGCAGCCACAGATCCAGTGGTTACTGAGTTCAGCTTCAGATCGCCGCCGTCAACCTCGTTCGTCCACTTTGTTCCGTCGTTGCGGTAGAGCTTCTTGTCTGTCGTCAGGTAAACCTGGCGCCCTTCCACATGCGGTGCAGCCGGGAGCGTCGTCACAATCTCCACAGGCTTGATACCAGACGCAAAGCTCGTAGCGTCGATCAGTCCTTGAACATCAGCCGTGTCGAGGATTGTCGTGGAAGCAGCAACGCGCGCAGACCATGCGGACTTGTTGCCAGAAGTGTCCACCGCGCGAACCCAGTAGTTCAAGGTCACGGCAGCGCCGGTCAGCCCCGTGCGGACCATCGACTCCGAAGAAGTCGTGAAGGTCGCAGCCGTTCCAACCAGAGGCGCCGTTGTGGCTGCGCTTTCATAGACCTCGTAGAAGTTGAAGTCGGCTTCCGTGTTGCGGTTGAGCTTCAGCCAGATGTTCTCAAAGCCACCAGTTGCAACCAGGCCAGTCGGAACAGCAGGAGCAACAGCGTCGGTAGCCGAAGTAATCGAAAAAACAGAGGTCCATGCCGACTTTGCGCCGACGTTGTTCACCGAGCGAACCTTGACGGCGTGCGACTGACCAGCGAGGGCGTTGAACTCAGCCGACAGGCCACCAGTCGCCAAGATCTGTTCAGCAGCGCCAGAGCGCGTCACAGAGACCTCGTAGGACACAGCGTTAGCCGAAGCTACCCAACTCGCGCGAATGAGCGAGGTGAAGCTGCCACCCACCCCAGAGACGCTCTCCGTAGCGAGCGTGAGCCCGGTGGGCACAGGCGCTGCGGTCTGCGTTGCGTTCAAGGTCGCGGTCGTGGCGCTGGCGATAGAAGACCAAGCTGATTTGTTTCCCGAGGTATCGACGGCGCGGACCCAATAGTTCCGCGTCAGACCTTCAGCCAGACCAGTGAGCGAGACGGTGTTGGAGGCCGAGGTAAAGGTCGCGGCCGTGCCCACGAGGGGCGCAGTCGTGGTATCGCTCTCATAGATCTCGTACCGATCAAGGTCGGGTTCAGTGTTGGCCGTCCACCCCAACAGGATCGAACCAAAGCCACCCAGCGCGGTGACTGCAGCAGGAACAGCCGGTGCCACCAGATCCCCCGGAGGGGTCAGCGTGACGGCGGCCGACTGGGCAGACTTCAGGCCCACCGCGTTGACCGATTGAATTTTGGCTGTGTAAAGGACACCCGGGAAGACCGGGGCTTCATAGCTCAGTCCCGACACCGGGAGGATGATCTCAGAGGCCCCCGCCCGGGTCAGCGACAGCAGATAGGACGCTGCCCCCGACACTGCCGACCACGAGACCGAAAGTATGGTCACCAGCGTGCCGTCGGCCCGCACCACCACACTGCTAGTCAGGGCGAGACCGGTGGGGATGGCCGTGGCCGGGAGGGTCGCATCGAGGGTTGCAGTCGTGGCACTGGCCAGGGTCGACCATGCCGACTTGTTGCCTGCGTTGTCGACGGCGCGCACCCAGAAGTTCTGGGTGGCGACACCGGTCCAGCCGCTGACGACGAAGTTGTTGGCCACCGAGATATACGTCGGGGCGGTCCCCACCGTAGGCGCGGTTGTGGCCGTGGCCATATACAGCTCGTAATGGTGAATATCGAGGTCGTCACTGGCACCCCAGCTAGCCCAGAAGGTCTGGAACCCGGGGGTGATAGCCAGTCCTGTGGGCACCGCTGGGGCGATAGTGTCCACCGGGGTGGTGACGCTCACCGCTGTGCAGAAGTTCGATGCAAGGCCCAGTTTATTGACCGCTGCCACAGAGACTTGGAGCGTGGTCCCAGAGAACCGCGAGAAGTCAATCCGAGGGGTGTTGCTTGGCGTGATGGTGGTGTTGCCGCCCTCGACGACGCGCACCAGGTAGTGGCTCAGGTTGGCTTCGGTGTTCGCGGTCCAGGTGGCGGTCACCTTGAGGCTGTTGTCGAGCTGGAAAGCTGTGGCCAGAGCCAGGCCTGCTGGCACCGCCGGGATGGTTGAGGCCAAGCTGGTCAGAGGCACCACGTTGATGAAGGCCGCGCTGGGCGGGCCCTCGACACCGGAGCGCGAGACCGCCGCCACTTTGTAGCGGGTGTAGGCGTCCCCCGACGGCGGGCGGCGCAGGTATTCCGGGGTCGTGGTGGTGCCCACCAGTGTCAGCGCCGTGGAAGCCGCCGTTGCTGCATAGATTTTATACTGCCCGATCTCGACATCTGGGATGGCGGGCCCCGTCAACTTGATCGTGTCGAAGCCAGCGACACCCGTCCAGACCCCTGGGATGGCCGGAGCCAGCGCGCGTAGGGCCACAGTGTGGGTGGTCACGGGCGAGGGGCGGCTACGGTTGCCTGTGATGTCCTCAGAGACCGCATAGACCTCATAGGTTTCGCCCGGTTCGACGCCGGGGAGCAGCGTGTTCAGCGCGAGGGTGTTGATGTGCCGGTAGCCGCTGTCCCCGATCGCGCGGTAATAGATGACCATGCGGGAGAGGGCCACCGAGGGCGCCAGCAACTGGACTTCCATATCAGAGAACAGCGTGCCGTCTTGGCCCACCGTCTGCTGGCCCCCGCCCGAGGTCACACTCTGGATGACCGGAGCGGGCGGGATCTTGCTCTGGATCGAGGCGTATTCCTGCACCCCCGACGAGATCATGTTGTCGACGTCACCGAAGCGATTGGTGTTCAGCTCCAGCGCGGTGATGGCATACATGTCCGGGTTGCTGGCGTCCAAGGCAATGCCCACGATCCGGAAGGGCTTGACCAAGCCCACCGTGGCTTGCGCCAAGGTGAACTGCGCCCGCGCCGGGATGGTCCCCGGCAGCGCACCGCCAGCGGTGATGTTCAGGACCTTGGTGACGGCCGTCGGCGCGCGGACAGTCCGCGTGATGATCCCGGTGGACGTCTGGATCGACATGGTGATGTTGGTTGCCACTGGCAGCGTCAGCGCGTCCCGCAGGTTGATCACCGTGCCGGCGGTGCTCTTGATCCGGCCAGCCAAGCCCCAGCCCATATCGGGGTCAGAGACCCCGATGATGTCGTAGAGCTCGAGCAGCATACCCTGACGCGCCGTGGTGAAGTTGACCGTGGTGACCTCGGTATTGGCCTTGATCAGGATGTTCTGCGCGCGGCGCTGCGCCTCATAGGCGTCGATACAGCCCACGGCGATGAACTCGAAGGGGATCCGACCGTTGGCGTCGATCAGGCTCTGATCAAACACCCGGCGCATATCGGTTTCCCAGCCCAGCTCGGGGCTGACAAACGACACGTTGATGTCGTTCGGGCGCTGCGAAATGTCGCTATACTGATACTGGAACCCGTCGGCGCTGACGGACTCCGGCCCGAAGATCTGAACCATGCTCCCCGGCTGGTCCATCTTGATCTTGATGGTCTTGTTGAGGTCCGAGATCAGGACCCCACCGAAGGACGCCGCGACATAGCGCGCCTGTTCGATGCCGAGGCGCGGCTGATCGAGCACGTCATTATAGGTCCAGCGGGGCTGGAAGGTGCCGGTGTCGCCGCGAGGCACAAGGGCATCGCACCACTTACCGGCATCATAGAAGCTGTAGCGGTCGGTCAGCAGATCTGGGTAGTGCCGCTTCATCCCGCTCTTGGTGTTCATCAGCATGTCGTAGACAGCCCAAGCACCGTTGTCGGTGTGCCCGGTAACCAACGTGCCGCCCCAGACGCCCGTGTTATAGAAACGGGTGACGGGGTTGTAGTTATCCGGCATCTTGATCAGCTTGCCTGCCCAGATGCCTTGGAACACCGGGATGCTGGAGAACTGGTCCGAGGCCTTGGCCAAGCCTTTGACTGCAGCCAAACCATCATAGGACCGGTCTTCAGCGGTCACGCACTGGAAGCTCTCCCAGCCCATCGAGACGATGTTCGAGACGGTGTCATCGCTGCTGACCTTGGTCACCCGGATGTCCCAGTCGTCGCCCGCCATGCGCGGCACCGTGCGGCGGTATTCTTTGATCAAGCCACCAGAGGATTTGCCATTGAAGACGATCGGAAAATCCGACCGGAAGGGCAACCAGGTTGCGCTGCTGCTGGGCTTGTATTCGATCTTGAAGATCGCATCCTGGGTCTTCTCTTTGCCCTTGCTGGTGTAGTGGACCAGACGGTTGAAGATGATCCGGATCTCGAGGGCGTCGATCTTGTTGCGCAGGGCCGGAGAGGTCGTGCGGGTGACAGCCACCGTCGATGCGAGGGTGACGCCCACGTTGGTGCTGCTCGAGACGCCCCCAAGTTCATTGTGGATCGGGCTGGCGATGTCCGAACCATGGTAGACATCCAGCTGGAAGGCCGAGAAGTTGTTGTCGCCCACGGGCGAGACCAGGGCGGTGTCGCCCAGATAGAAGCCCTTCGGCCCCGCAACGAGGCCCGCGATCGGCCCTTCACAAACCCCGAGGGTGAACTCGACGATGTCTTCCGAAAATGCGGTATCATCGATCCCGCCACCGCCGGAGCCGCCGCCCTCACCACCAAGTTTTTTCATCAAGGGCTCCAAGAGGAAATGGGCACACCACCAACGGTTGGCGTGGCAGAGGCATAGACCGGGTTGACGGGGCAGAAAACCACCCCCGGCACGTTGTCATGGACGAAATAGGACGGGGCCGTCAAGGTCCCTGAGGAGGTCTCGCCAGGGGCTACCTCTTTGGCGTCCACGTCATAGGACAGATACTGCCCGCCCCAGCGCCGCGTGCCATAGATCTCGGCAATCCGGGTGCCGATCTGGGTTGTGTTGACATCCCCGCTGAGGTATCGACTGCGCTCCGAGTTCTCGTTGACGTCGGGCACAGGGGTCAGCATCTGGACGAGGCCCCCCAGCACCGACATCGCGCCGGTCAGGAAGAGGCTCGACACGAAGCTGCTGCTCATGGCGAGGAAGGCGGGGTTCAACCATGCAAGCCCGATCATAGCCACGCCGATCAGGATCTGCATCAGACCCCCGCGCCCGCCCGCGCCGCCGAGGCGGGGCCGCACATGGATCTCGGCAAGGTCAGAGGGGCCGAACAGGGCGATCTGGTTGTCGATGTCGTCAACGGTCACGTGATGGGGTTCGCCCCCCTCACGCTGCAGCTCGACGATGTTTTCGAGAGCTCGGATTGCCTCGGCTACCGTATCAGCCTCAACCTCAATGGGTTCCCCATAGAGCTCAAGCAGATAGCCGTGAAGGATAATCTTCCGCTTCATCTAAATTCCTCACCGATCCTTCAGCGAAGACATAACACCGCACCCCTGCCGATGAAACGATAAAGTGCAGCAGATTTGGCCACGTGGAGAAGAACCAGTAATCGGCGATTGACAGGTTCCCGAGGCCAAGGGGGTGGCTGTGCCACGTCGCCTCAGCCCCTTCGAAATCCTCGATCAGCATTTCGAACCGATCCGAGGACTCAAGCGCTTGGTTCTTCCTCTCGACCACCTCGCCCGTTGACAGGATAATCCCGCATCTCTCCACTTCCGGGCTCCAGAAGCTCTGCAATTTTTGCTTGCATTTCGGGACTTCTGAGAATGCCAACATTGATGACCTCATGCAGGTGGGTGGTTCCGGCCGCCCGGGCGTAGAACTGGGTGATCACCGGGTGGCGGATGACGATGTTCGCGCGGTTGGCCCAGACTGGGTAGAGCCGGTCAGCGGTGCTCAGGCGCCCGGGGAGGTGATGCAGCACCAGGTTGTCTTCCACCACCAGCGCGGCGTGGCTATTCATCATGGTGTGGAGGGGCATCAGCAGGACATCGCCCAGCTCGATGGGCTGGTCGATCACCTGCACGAAGCCGTGCTTCACGAACCGGCCATAGAGGTTCAGGTTTGGATCTTCCCAGAACCGATCGGGGCGGGCATAGTTCGGCAGCTCGAGGCCATAGGTGATCCGGCAGTAATCCCGCAGCACCCCGTAGCAGTCGCTCTGGCCCGCCACGTAGGGACGGCCGAGGAAGTCCTCATAGTTTGACATGGGGGAACTCCGGCGGCATGTATGCCCGGGCAGGCAGCATGTAATCATGGGCGTCGTGCACGTCCCGCAGCTGCAGCACGATCATGTTCTTGGTGACGGACATGACCTGGGCCACGAGCATCGCCTCGGTGATGCTGAAGTTCCGATTGTTGATCAGGTCATCGTAGAGGATGCGGCGGCGCAACAGCGTGGCGTTGTTCAGCGCCCCACTCTGCACGGACGAAGTGAAAATGCCCGCGGGGTTTGCAAAGGAGAAGCTCGGCCGGTTGGCCTTGCCATCCGCCTCGATCTGCATCTCACCAAGAGAACAGGGGATCGCCTCGTAGAGATTGCCTTGCCAGCTGATCGTCGTCTTGGGCGCCAGGTAGAACACCGCCCCCGATTTGAGCGAGAGCTGGTAGAGGCTGGCAATCCCATCGACCGAGAGCTCGTAAGCCGAGGTCTGGATCGAAGTCGGAACTGTTCTCATGGCTGCTCCAGCAGTTCGATGTCGAAGTCTTCCAATACCCCTAGCCCCTCAATGGTTGGGATTTCAAGGGGTGTGTTGAACTTGCAGGCGATGGTGCCATAGATCGGATGGGGGAGATCGAAGGTCTTCCACATCTTGTGGTCCAAATAGAACTGCTCGAGGACCGCCATGTTGCGCTCCGGCTCGGGGGTTGAAGAGATCACCCCAGCCACGACGAAATACTGCATCCCCTTCATGGTCAGGGTGAAGATCCGTTGATCCGGAGCATCGGGCGCGGCGCTGAAGGTGTAGCTATTCTCGAACACCACCCGGTTCCCACTCTCGGGATACCGCGTGGTGAAGTTGAAATAGGTGGCGGGGAAGGTAGCCATTACTGCCTCGATACGGTTTTGATCAGTTTCTTCAGCGGGCCACCACGGCTGATGTCATCCGAGATGACGGCCACAATGTCGTTCGGGCCGGGGATCGGCCGTTTGTCGGGCGGAGCCACCCAGACATTGACATCTGCAGCCTGCACGGGTGCCATCGGTTTGGCAACACCTTGGATCGTCTTGGAGTCAGACAGGCTGCGGTTACCCATGCTGTTGATCTCGTCCAGCTTGTCAAAGCCGATCGACTTGGCGGCCGAGGCGCGCAGCACATACTCATCAGGCATCAGAACACGCAGCTGGCTATCCCGAGCAAGAGACCCAGTGACCTTACCGCCCTCGGCCATGCCTTCAACACGACCGCCCTCGCGGTTGCCCTCCAGACCGGCAAGCATGCTGTCGATGAAACCACTACCTCCCACAGCCCCACTGAGCCAGCCCAGGGCTTTCTTCAGCAGGTAAACGGCCAGCATCTCAGCCACGATGCTTTGCAGTGACTTGACCATTGACAGTGCGAAGGCTGCCATGGCGTCCGCAGGTTTCTTGGTGCCATCGGTAATGTCGGTGAACAGCGTGGCGAAGGCTGACTTCCAGCCACCGAGGGCGCTCGTAATGCCTCCCTCGAGGATGTTGGTCATGTTCAGGTTGTTCTTGATGAAATCCCCGAAGATCACGTTGAGGCCCTTGAAGGTGGCCAGCGTCTCGTCACCCGTCGCCCGGATCTTCTCCTCGGCGTCGTTCACGAACTTCAACAGATCTTTGCGCTTTTTGACCAGACGGTTCAGCTCTTCCTGCTGGGCAACCGAGCGGTCCTGCTTCTGCAGGGCGTTGATCCGGGCCGTCGTGTTCTCCAGGTCATCCCGGGCAGCCTTCATCACCGCGCGGACACGCTCCGCACGCTTCTCGGTGTCATCTGCCAAGGCTGCACCGAGGTTCCCCTCGAGGGCATCGAGAGAGCTCTTGATCGCCTTCTTGCTGGTGGGGCCGGAGCCACCACCACCCTTACCACCACTGCCCTTCGGGGCTCTGTCCGGTGGAGCGTTCGCCCGCGCCGTGATCAGCTGTTCATCAGCGATCATGCCCGCCTGCTGCACCGCCGAACCAGCATAGATCGCAAGAGTCTCAACGAAGGATCCCGATTTTGCCAGCTTGGTGCGACGGTCAACCGCAGCATCATAGCGCTGAGCCTCAAGCCGAGCCTGCGCCGCAGTCTTGCCTGCCTTCAGGGCCTTCATCTCGACGCCCTTGGAGGCAAGCGAGATCAGCCCGCCGCCCAACGAGGCGACAGCTGCCATGATCCCGTTCACCTGACCAAGGACAAGCCCCATGGCATCGGCCCAAGCGTAAGTCGCGCCGGTCACGCCGTTCGTGGTGTCGAACAAGGCCAGAGTGGCCTGCGAAATAGCCTCGGTCGCACCTTGGGTCTCAAGTTGAGCCACCAGTGCAGCCCGTCGCGCCTGGACCTCAGCCTCTGCAACCTGCCAGCTGTCGGTGCCGTATTGCAGAGCGACCTTCTGGACCTCTGCCTGCCGATCGCGCTCGTCCGTCAGCTCCTTGACGGCGGCCAACTCTTCCTGAGATGCCCGCTTCGTGGCCCCCATGTATTCGTATTGCTTGAAGATGCGCTCCTGATCGGCATCGCGCCGTTTGTTGTCGGGGTTGGCGTCGAAACCAGCCATCAACATCCCGCTGGCGGTCTCCCCCAACTTGAGTTTGTCGACCTCGAGTTTGTAGGCCTTGCGCTTTGCATCCAGAGCCAGGTTCTCAGCCTGTGCGGAGTTGGCACCATAACGGGCGATGGTCTCTGCCATCTGCGTCATCTCGGCCATCTCGTTCTTCATGACCATGAACTGAGCGACAGAGCTCACCTTGCCCATGCCTTGTTTCGCATAGCCCGTGGCGGAGGTGTAGAGGTCCCCGAGTTTCTTGGCCGCCAGCTGGCCCATCAGCTCCTTGCCTTGGGCTACCAGTTCAGCATTGCGGATCCGGGCGGCCTCGGTCACCTCGGCGGTAGTGGCTTCCTGAGACCCATTGGCCTTCATGTTCACTTCAGCAACCCGGGCGGCGGCCACGGCCAGCTGAGCTTCATTCTCCTGAAGCTCCTTTGTGATCTTGGCAAACTCCGTCAGGCTGTTGGTCTTACCCAACTTCTCCAGCAGGACCTTCTTCGCGGCCTCCAGCCGGTCGTTTGCCTGCTTGGCCTGTTGCTCCAGCACGGGGGTCGCAGCCTCACCCGTGGTGGTCAAAGCCTCTTCCATGGAGTTCTGAATAGGCGTCAGCCGCTCGATCAGATCGTCGCCGGCAGCGCGCGTGATCGTGCCTGCCTTGACCAGCGCCTCGATGTCGTCTGTGGTTTTCTCTACGTTGCGGTTCAGGGACAGACTGATGCGTTTCAGCATCGTGTCTTCCTTGACAGCATTGCCTTTGAACGCACTTTGGAAGGTGCTCACCGCGTTGGTGACGCCCTGCTTCATTGCGTCGATACGCCCCTCGACTGCCTTGAACTCGGCGGTGTCCCGGCTGTTCGAGGTGGCCAGATCTTCCTCAGCCTTGACCAGATCCCGGCCCATGGCTTCGAGGTTTTGCTTCTGGGTGACCACCGCCTGCAGATCATCCTGCATGTTCTCGAGGCGGCGGAGCATAACCTCTTCGACCGCCGTGATGCCCTCGGCCGTAGCGCGCTGCTTGCGCAGCTCACCGACCAAGGTTTTCACCTTGCGGTTCAGAGCTTCAGACTGGAGCGCCGTCTTGTTGGGCTGATCCAGAGACGACAGAATATCCTTGAACCGAGGGTCGTTCTCGACATCGGCTTGCTTGATCGGCGTGAAGAAATCCGACTCCGGAGCCACGGTGGTATAGCGATCCGGGCGCGCGGTGTTGGCCAGGTTGGTTTCGGTGTTCGCGATCACCCCTTGGGTCGCGACCTGGAGGGCCTTGAGGTCTTCTTGTTTCGTGACGATCCGCAGCCGGTATTCTTTGTTCAGCTGAGTGCGCAGTTCCTCGAGGCTGGTGATCAAGCCGTCCACAGTGCCCACGACACCATCAACGTCAAGGCCCATGGCCGAGAACTCATTTTTGACCGAGCGGACGGTGGACTCGAGCAGTCGCTGATTTTGGGTCAGGACCTCGGAGCGGTTCTTCAGCTCCTCGATCTTGTTGCTGACGGTCTCGATCTTGGCCGAGGTCTCGTCAAGGGCCCCCGTCGATTGCTCGAGCGTGGCCGACGCGCGCCCGAAGGCAGTTTCAGCCGCCGCCATCTCATTGCTGTAAGAGTTCCAGGCCCCCACACCGATAGAGACTGCCGCCGTCAAACCAATGAGGAGGGGCATCAGGGGCGCAAGGAACGTAGCGGCACCAGCGGCCAGCCCCATCGAGGCTGTCGCAGCCTGAGCAGAAGTCACCAGAGCCCCGAAGCCCCCCGCGAGGGCCGTGGTGCCCAGCAAGGACGTCGCGAGACCTGTGACCAGTTTGGCGATGCCCATACCGGCGAAGGCGAGAGTCAGCGACCCGGCGGCCGTGACAAGGATCTGCATCCCCGTGCTGCTGCTGGTGGTCCCACTCAGCAGATCCCCAAGGCTCTTGAACGTGTCACGCGCCGCGAACAACAGGGGCTGCATGCCCTCTGCGACAGTGGCCTTCAAGGTGTTGCCGAAGCGCGCTGACTGCGCGCTCAAGGAGCGCATCTGCGTATCGTTGGCCAGCATGGCGGCGTTGGTGTCGTAGAAGCTGGTTTCCATGTCCAGCATCAGGTCGAGGTTTTTCGACAGCGCGATGTAGGCGGCGGAGCCGCGCAGCTCGAAGGACCGGATGGCGTCCCCTGCGGTGAAGCCTGCCTTCTCGAGGTTGCTCATCGCGCCGTAAAGCCCCTTGGTCCGCACATCGACGTCCGACAGGGTCAGCCCGAGGCGGTTCAGGGTTTCGCGGAAAGCCTTGGAGGGCTTCTCGAGCGAGATCAAGATCTGGCGCATCCCGGTGCCAAGCGTCGAGCCCGACCGGATACCAGCATTCGACATCGCGCCCAAGGCGGCCGTCAGTTCCTCAAAGGTCAAGCCGGAAGAGGCTGCGGTATTACCGGCGTACTGGATACCCAGCGCCAGCTTTTCCATGTCGAGTTTCGAGGTGTTCACGGCGGCGGTCAGGGTGTTGACCACAGACATCGCTTGACCGGCCTCGAGCTCGAACACGCTCAAGACCGAGGTGGTGACATCCGTCACCGTCTTGATTGAGGCTCCCGAAGCGGTGGCCAGCAGAGCGACAGCGCCGATGGTGTCCTTGATCTGGCTGAGCGACAGACCTGCCTGACCCAGGATCACGGCAGCTTCGGTCAGCTCAACGGCGGAGAACTTGGTGCCCTGCGCAATCTCGATCAGGTTCTGTTTCAGCCCCTCGAGGCCGGTGTCGGTGATCACCACGGTGGCCTGCAGCGCCCGCAGCCCGGTGTCGAGATCCTTGGCGAAGCCCAAGGCATCGACCACGGTTGTGCGGGCCGCGTTCAGCAGCATGTAGTTTGCAGCCAACCCGGCTTGGATGGTGAACAGCCCTGCGCCACCGTCGCCGAAGAGACGCTCCCGGGTGTTCTCCCGGCCGCGCTGGGCGATGTTGGCGGGCGTGTTGTTTGCGGCGCGCTCACGGGCGAGACGGGCTTTGTCCTCGGCGCGGACCTGAGCCTCAGCCGCCTTGGCTTGCGCACGGGCTTGTGCCTCGATCGCAGCAGTGACCTTTGCCTCTTCAACGGCGCGCTTGCGGGCCGTCTCGACTTGCTTCGCCTGTTCGGCGGCGCGGGTCTTATCGGCAAGAGCCTCCCGGGCCAGGATCTGCAACCGGATCTGCAGGCGATCTTGTAGGAAGCGGGCAGTGGCGATGCGCTTCTCGTCGCCGGAGAGCAGCTCAAGTCCCAGCCGGCGCTCGGCTAGCAGCAGCTGGGAGCGCAATTTGACCTCGTTGGTTTCCTTGACGGAAGCCTGAAGCGTGCGGTCCATGTCCAAGGCCATGGCCGCACGGTTCTTGCGGATCTCCTGATCGGATTTCAGCTGGGCCGCGGATTGCCGCGCCAGCTCGGCGGCGTCCCCCCGGTCGATTGCTCCACTACCGCCCTTGGCGATCGTGGAGGCAACCTTGCGGTTGATCTCGGCCTGCTTGCTGGCGTTGTAGGCGTCGAGGTTGCTGAGGGCCGCTTTGGCCGCCAGCGCTTTTTGTTGGCTCTCGAGTTTCTTGGTCAGGCTGACAAGGTCGTTCATCCGCACTGAGGCGGCGCCGAGTTTGTCTAGGAACGCATCCATCGAAGAAAGGCTGGCCTTGGAAAGTTCCAAGTTGACCTTTGCGTTTGTGCCCTCGGTAGCTACGTTCTTAGCCATCTAGAAAATCCCTGCGGCCACTTGTTGAATGGTCTCCCAGGAACTCGGTTTGGCCTCCGAGGTCCCTTCTGGCTTTGCCGTCCCAAAAGCCTGCGACAAAATCAGAGCCAGGGTGGCGTATTCCTGGATGAACCCAATCTGCTTCAGGGACAAGTAAAGCCTGAGCTTCACTCTAATGTCGTCGAGGGTGTATCTCCAGTAGAGTTTTCGGAGATCTGAGGGGACGGTGTCAAAGACGAGGCAGAGAGCGTCTCGGAGGGGGAGCTCTCCGAACCAGCGAGTGAACTCTTCAATTCGTCCACTGCGCCCTTTGCCTTCAGCAGCTTGTTCACGGCCCGCTGCGACTCCTTCATGAAAAAATCCAGCACATGGTCCTGGGCCCAGCTGATCAGATCTGCCACGTTCTGGGGGGTCGCCTTCAATGCGAAGACGTTGAACGGCTTGGTGATCTCGCCGTTCTCATCACGCTCCGAGAGAACCTCGATCAGAACCTCTTTGCGCAGGTTGTGATCCATCACCATCAACGATGCCGGTTCAATTTCACCGACGAGCACGCAGAGCGTGTTCAACAACCCAAAGGTCATGGTGATATGAACGACCTCATTGCCATTCTGAAGCTTAAACGAACTGTCCATTGTCGTCCTCATGTTAAGAAAAAACCACTGCTCCATCCGTAAAGGTGAAGCAGTGGTTCATCAAGGAGTATTCTGGATCAGTTCGCGTAAATGGCACCCACGCGGTTTGCAAAGGTCGAATACAGCGCATCTGCCGGCACCAAGTTGTAAGCTTGGATCTCGAAAGGCATGCTCGAGTAGTCGTCCGTGGTGAAGCCCAGGTTGAAGCCCGAAACGATCTTCACCTTCGGCAGGATGACGCTGACCGGCTTGTTCTCGGCGGTGAGGCCCACGATCTTGCAGCTGAGGAACGGCTGGGTCGCGGTGTTGCCCAGATCCAAGGTCGAGACCGAACGAACGACCGTACCGATCGGCAGCACAACCGCCGGAAGGTTGGTCTTGAAGGTCAGGACGTTGGTCGCGATCGACAAGATCTGACGGATGTAGTTCTTGTCCGGGAACGCTGGGTCTTCCAAGATCACCCACTGGTTCGCAGCCAAGCCGGCGGCCGAGGTCACGGTCATGGTCGCAGCGCCTGCGGTGGTTGCCGCCGAAGAGGCCGTTTCCGCAATCACCGGGGCGGCGTTGACACCACCGTCCAGACCGTTCGCATAGGTCAGGTTCCGCATGGTAAATTCATAGGCATCGAACATCGCCTTCACCGCGTTCCCGGTCTTCACCGAGAAAATCGCTTGTTGCTGGACGCCCTGCGTCAGCTCTTTGAAAGTCGGGTCGCCGGTCACCTTGACGTTCTTTGCCAAGCCCAACGAGTGGGCCGAGGGGATCAAGTCGAAGACGTTTGCCATGGGACCAACCATAACGGTGGCAGTGCCCAGCATGAAGTTCGTGGTCTGTGCCTCACCGGCCATGTTGCATTCCTCTGAAGACGAGTTGATTTGCCTAACAGCACTAGAGGACCCCTAGAAATTAGTAAAAGGTTCTATTTGGTTCTGTCGTGAGAGCCTGTTATGGTGCAAAAACAACCAAACACGGAGCCAACATGAATACGAGCGAAAAAGATCCCAAGGGTTTCACGATCCGCCTCCCACCAGCGCTGGACGAGTTTATCCGCGAACTGGCCGAGCAGAACGGCCGGTCGCGGAATAAGGAGATCATCCACCTGCTGAAGGGGATTATCGAGAGTCCAGGCGCAAAGTCTGATCCGACTTAAAGGTCACGAAGATTGGCCGAGCGGGTTGGGTGTCGGTGTGCAACACCGATCCAACCCGTGTGCGGTTTAGCACATTCAGATAGCCCCGCGGCGCCCCAGTCACCGCATCCACAATCTCGACCCGCTTCGTCGGCAGCAGCTCATTCAGCAGCCGGTTGGTGATCTCTTCCATGCGGAACAGGTTCTTGTCGTTCCGGGTCGAGATGACGAAGGCGATGGCGGGCCGCACGAAAGCCTCCTCCACATCCATCTGAAATTCCGAGAGGGCCACGAAGTCTTTCTCAGGCCAGTCCATCGGGCTGGCAAAGCCATCGAGGTTGAGGGCTGAAACGGCCCCGCCGGCTGCCGTCTCGCGGGTAGCGAAACCCTGCAGGAACCTCAGAAGCGAAGCGTGGATGTCACGATATTCATTCATAGACCAAGTGCCTTATTGACGGCTTCCCGCGCGCGGTTGCGTTCGTAATACTCGATGAAGGGCAAAAGGAAAGGTCTCGCAGGGCGCTTGTCCTTCTTATTCCCATATTCTGCAGCCTGCATCTTGAAGAAGGTTTTGCCCTTGAAGGGTTTGAGCAGCCCCCCGGCGCCCCGGGTGAGCTTGGGAAACATCACGACCTCGAGAACCGCCGAGAGGCTGGCGAACTGGCCTGCCCCCTTGAAGCCTTTGGGGATCCGCGCGCGACCGGAGGAGAGCGAAATCTCTGAACCCCCACGCAGCCGGACTTCGGGCACACCATAGGGGAGGGTTTCCTCGAGCGCCTCGAAATCTCCGAGCAGCTCAGAGGTCTTGCCTCGGTAGAAGGCACTGATCCTGGAGTCCGCTAGGCGTGGCCGGGTGGCCCGCTGCAGACCATAAGCCTCCTTACCGGGGGTGTATTTCCGGGTCTGGTTCTTTGCGTTTTTCCATCTCTGGGTGAGAGCTGCCCAGCTGATCTCGATCTCGGAGGGAGCGGCCTCGCCGCCCAGACCATCGCGGATGTCATAGAAAAGCTGCTCGGCCTCGATCTTGAGTTCCTCCCGAAGATCAGGGATCAGGGCCTCAACCTCGGCAAAAAATGCCCGCTCGACGGTCTGAACGACCTTGCGGTAGGCCTGTGCGAAGACGTCATCGTTCTGACCGGCCATTAGAACACCGTGAGCTGATTGACACCAAGCATGAGGCTTTTTGTGAACGTGGTATAGGGACCGATCTGGTCGCCCAGTCGGATGTCCGCTCCGGTGAAGATGTAGAGCTTGGCGCGCTCAATGCCCTGATCAGCGATGATCCGAGCAGGCTCGATCACCACTGGGAGGGCTGCATCCATCAGGATCGGGGTGCTGTCGCGCTCCATGCCGGTGACCGGATCGGTGGTTGTGCCGGGGCGGGTCCAGCGCATGTAATGCGTGATCTCATAGGCCCGGTAGCGCACCAGATCTATCAGGGTCTCCTGCGAGAACAACAGATAGGCCGTGCCCCGGCCTTTGATCACACTGCCTGCGGCCACGAGGGCTGTCTTGTGGACCACCGCGATCTTGCGAGGTTGGAAGTTGGCTTCCTGGCTGATGTCCGGGGCATCCTGAAGCTCAAGGCGAACCTTGTTGCCCGCGCTCGTGCGGAAGATCTCGCTGAAGCGCTCGACGAGGGGGCGCTTCATCCGGTCACGACATCAGTTGGGTTGGATAGAACGAAGACCGACGAGCCCACGGCCGAGCCCCCTTGGGCGACGTTGACCAGGTGCGCCAGCTTGGCACGCAGGCGCGTGGTGATCATCTCGAAGTCGATGTTGGCCTTGCGGGCGAACTGGTGGTTCTCCGAGCGGCTCTGCACCGCGGTGCGCAGCTCAAAGGACTCGGACACGTTGAGGGCAGCCTTGACGACCACCGCTTGGTTTGCCCCCATGCTCCGGGTCCCCGGGAGAATGAAAGAACTCTCGACGGCGGTGCCATAGGTGTCCACCAGCTCGTGGTAGGCCCGGATCACGTCGATGTCGGAATTGGGCAGCTCAGACATATCGAGGCCGATCTCCGCGCGCACCGCTTCGGGTGTCGCGGTGGTGGGCACGAAGACGCTGATCTGATAGTTCAGGCGCTGGGTGTGGAGATGACCATTATGGACGAAGGCCAGTTCGACGAACCGGTTCTCGTAGCTGTTGCCGATCTCCAGCGCGTTGTGGACAGCCGGGATCGTGACCAGCTCGGTGGTGGTGGTGGGCACCAGAGCCGCCGAGACCAGGAGGGTCCCGGCGAAGCTCCGGACTTTGTAGGATGCCGACGCAGGCACGACGAACTCACCGTCGACCAGATAGTCGAAGGTCACAGAGACGTCTGCACCCGCATCAAACCACATGTCTTATGCTCCCTTGACCGGTTGGGTCTTCGGAGGCTGATCAGCTTTTTTCTCGACGGTTTCCACCGGCTTTTTATCGCCCAGTTCACCAGTGTCGAGAAGAAACTCTGCCTCAAAAGCTTCGACCGCCAGTTCCATTTTGCCGTCACATGCCGCCAGACATTCGACAAACAGTGCATCAGTGGCTTCCTCTGTCAGGGGTTTCGACACAATCCGAACTTGGCCCAGGGCGAGGCGCGCGTCAAGGAAAGTCGACCACACGCAGACAGCGGGGCGGTTGAAGGGGATTTCAATGCCGGTGTTAACATCCATCAGCATGATGTCCGAGGTGGTTTCGACGAGCAGCTTGCTCATGGTTGTTTCTTTCGTTTGAGGATGAAAAAAGGCCCACCCACCGAAGTGAGTGGGCCAGTCCAACAGGGAGGTAGAACGACCGCTTACGCGGTCGTGTCCAGAATACGGCGAGTGTCGCCGAAAGCAAGACGGAAACCCGAAACCTCGGTTTTCACGTAGGTGATCGACTGGTTCTTGATCGAGGTCTCGGACTCCGAGATCAGCGACCCGGTCTCGACCAGCTCCTCGAGGGTTTCAGCGCGGCTGAAGGCCATCAGGCGACCGGCGGGCATCGCGCTCGAGAGCACGAAGTTCACCGAGCGGTTCAAGATCGGCAGGTTGAAGTTGACGGTCGGAGCGCCAACGGCCTGCAGTTTCTCGGCAGTCGAGGTGTTGCTCGGCAGGGTCTGCGAGAACATGAACACCAGTTCGACGAACATATCGTAGTTGCCTGCGATCGTGTCAGCCGGAACGCCGTCCTTGGCCATCTTCATCAAGAACTTGGCCAAGGCCTTGTAGTTGCTCTGCAGAGCGTTGGCCGTGCCACCGTGCGAGGTAATGGCTTCCACAGCTGCAGCCGCGTTCAGACCGTCGCCGTTCACCAAGATCGAGGTGGCAGCGGCCACTTTGGAGATCTCGAGTTCGCGGGCCACGCGGGCTGCATACGGGGTCAGGATGTCGAGCGAGTTCCGACGGTTGAACTCGTAAGACGTCCGGTAGGCCGAACCGTGCTTATACATCTTGACCGCTTGTTCCGACGTGCGGATCGAGCGAACCGGGATGTTGGCAAGCTCGGCGATCGTGAAGGTGCCACGGTCGTTCGAGTCGTCCAGCACGACAGTCGACAGCAGTTCGTTGCCCGAGATCTGGCGCGACTGCGACAGCATCGGTGCGACGGACTCGAGCTGGTCCTGACGGTTCTTCCAGGTGATCATGTCCTCGATCACTTGCGGGAACATGGCGCGGGTGCCCGGGAAGGTTTGGAAGCTCTCCGAGGAGGCCTGCAGCAGGATCCCTTGTTCGAAGTCGGAGCGCGACGGCAGGTTCAGCGCAGCCACAACCGCTTCGTAGCCGTTGAAGCCTTGCTGGCGGTGAACCTCGGCGCTGGCGCCCAGTTTCACGTCGACGCCGAGGATCATGAAATCCTTGATGCCGAGGCCGTATTCTTTTGCACTGCGCGCGATGCGCAAGCCCGCTTCCACGGACTCGCTCGTGTTGGTGGATTTCAGCCCCGCGATCATGTCTTCGACAGGGATCCGCTTCAGGTCGAGAAGGTCTTTCATTTGGGTCCCCTTACAGGATCAGAGTTTCGATGGTCGTGCCGTTCACGGCAACGGCCACGCAACGGGCGTGCGATTTGATCAGGCTGGCATCACCAACCAGTGCCGCGCGGACTTCACCGCTGCCTGCGCCGCAGATCTGTTGACCCACGGTCACGGCCGGTGCGCCGGCTGCGCGGGTGAAGTTGGTGCCGCCCTTGGTGGCGACAGCGCCGACCTTGACGCCTTCGATGGTGCGATCTTCGAAGGTGTCCAACCAGCCGATGATGACATCGCCATCAGCAGCAAGTTTCACGGTGCGGGCCGCGGTGGTGTCGATCGACACAGCCTTGCCGACATCCGCCGCAACAATGGCTGCTGCGAGGTTGAACGTGTATTCGAAATCGTTGTGGATCATACCCCGGAGGGATACACCTTGACCGATTGCTGGCATAACCTAGCTCCTTTTACTTGGGTGATTTGAAGGCGCTGGTAGCTTTCAGCGCGGTGAGTTGGGTGGCGTCGGTGATGGCGGAGGCGGACAGGCCACCCACCGGCAACTCGACAACGATCGGGGCCTTTGCGGTCGCCAGTTGGGTCTTCAGATCCTCAGCTTCAGCCGCCTTGGCATCCAACTGGGTCTGCAGTTCAGCCGACGCAGCCAGGGCCACTTCCAGAGCATCAGGCTCTTTCGGCACGAGGGCGGCGACGGACGCGGTCAAGGCCGTGATCTGTGAGGTCAAACCCTCGAGGGCTGCTTGCGTTTCCGGGTCAATGGGCATCTTGATCTCTTCCTTTTGAGGAGCTTCTTGGGGTTCGAACGACAGGAAAGTAGCACCCAGGGGAACCCCACTTGCCACCAACCGCTCCTGCACGGGGGTAGTCGCCTTCTGCTTGCTGTGGATCTTCGCGTTGGTGATCGCACCACGCGAAACCAGAGACAGCTCAGACCAGTAATCGACGCCATCGAGGACAGCATGGACACCATCGAGACCGAGGATGTGGCCCTCGGGGCAGGTCCGGTCGTAGATGGCGGTGTAATCCGCCTCCGGGCCGATGTAGTCATAGCCGCAGGCGGAGCAGAGGATATGCTCGTGCATCATGCCGACGGAAACCTCGTCGACCACGCCGTTGTTGATCTTCTGGATCATATCGGCTTCGGTCTTCGGCAGGTAGAAGTTGACCCGCAGTTCCGAGTGGCCGTCGGAGGTGTTGCCGACATCGCCCTGGAAGACCTTACCGAGGGGGACGGTATCGGTGTTATGGTTCCAGTGGATCGGAACGGCCTGAGACGCCCCATTGAGCATCTCCGCCATCTTCACCAGAGAGGCCCGGGTGATCACGCCGCCATTGTGCAGGGTGCCGCGTTTGACGATCGGGCGGGTGTTCGCCGCCGTCGCGCTGAACACGACGATGTCCTCGGCGCGGAGCTCGACGCCCGCGACGGTTGCGATCTGGGCTAGCATGGCCTCAGTCACAACGACATTTTTGGTGTTATCAACGGGCATAGATCACTCCTGATTGCAGCAGTGATACGTTGGGGCCGACGGGAGCTTCAACGGTTCATTTTGGTTTAGTCGGTGTTTTCTTCACGGCGTTGCCCCCGGCGGCCTTGCCGCCCGGTGCCGCGAGAGACCGGCCGAGGGGGTCGGTGTTCGGGGAAACGTCGGTCGGATTGGGGTCGGGCGTAGCCGAGGCCGTCATGAAACCGGTGCCCGAGAGGATCGGCGACTCATCCGGGCGGATCCGGCCATACATCTCGAGGTGATATTCGTCGTCCGAGATGATGCCATCGGAGAGGTCCTGGCGCAGACGAGAGGACTTCAGCAGCAGCTGCGGCTCGAGCTCGAGGGCGGAGCGCATCTCCGCCGGCTGGAACCGGCACTCGACGCTGGATTGATCAAAGCCTGGGCGCAGGCGCAGCGCCATGGTCAGCATCTGGGACCAGATGTCGCCGACGGGCTCATTGATTTCCTCGGCGCTCATCGCGAACAGCCGCGCCTCGACCGATGCCGTGTTCACACCGCTCTCGCCACGCCCCAGGATGGTCGACATCGCGCGCAAACCGGCTTGGTTCTGTGCGTTCAGGGTGCTGATGATGTTCTCGACGTTCATGCTGGCGCCGGGAGACTTGTCGTTGAGGATGCTGACCTCGACAGAGTCGGTGTGCACGAAAGCCTGATCGGCGCGCAGATCGGACAGCGTCCCGGAGATAGCTTGGATCTGCGTGGCCACCCAGGTGTTCAGCTGAGCTGCGTCTTCGCGCACAGTCGCTGGTGCATTTTTGCGCAGAACTTCTTCCATCACCGTGGCCTCAATCCGTGGGAAGCCCGTGAAGCGCATGATGCGGTAGAGATCGTTGATCACCTGCTGGCGCGCGGCCACGGTGTTGATCGCCGAGACGAAGGCCGAGGTGGTGTAAATGCTCGTGGGGTCGCGCCGGTAGAAGGTCACGAAGTAGGAGGCGATGTCGAGCGGGATCTTCACATCGGAGCCCACAGGCTTCTGCGTGGGCTTGTAGCTGCCAGAGATCTTCTCGTTCCACTCGAGGGTGGCGGCGTCGGACAAGCGGACGGACACCGGGGTCTGGGTCTTGTCAAAGATCAGCTCGGCCGCCAGCGTGCCACGCAGCAGCACCATGTAGCGCATGTTCTCACAGATCGAGCGCAGCGAGGGCTGCAGCTGGAACCCGGTGCTGTAATCGTAGCGCGTGACGATCGCATTGATGATCTGGTTCAGCTCGAGCTGACCCTTGCGATCAATCAGCCCGTTGGCATCTTTCACCAGGAAGACCGGCGCGGTGTTGGCCACCGAAAGGTAGGCGCTGACAGCGGCCGAGACGTCCGGGTCATGGACGAAAAGCGACTTCATCAGGGTGCGGGAGTCACTGGCCTGCCGGGTGGAGAAGATGTCCGACAGGTGATCCTTGAACCCCGGAAGGGTCAGCACGTTCTCCGGGTTTTGCCGCTGAAAAGTCGGTGTTTGCGCTACGCCAGCGGGGGTAAAGCGCTTGGGCAGGATGACTTTTAGGAGCGAGTTGATCTTCGAAGCCATGAGTTGATCCTGATAGAGTTCAGGGACCTATAGCAGAGGGGCTAGACAAACTCCAAAGTTTTCATTTCCTATTTGCCCCGAGCAGGCTCGGCTGGTGGGTAGAGGGGGCCACCCCCACGACGCAGACCGCCGAACGAGGGTCCACCTCCTCCATCTGAAGCTCGGAGAACTTCAGCGATACCAGGAGGAAAGCCAAGGCGTGGAAGTAATGGTCCACCCCGGTCAGCTTGACCCAGGTCGCCGGCTGCTCGGGCTGTTCATCGCGCACCATGTCCTTCAGATGCTCGGTGATCAGCAGCTCCTGATCGCCATAGCCGGAGAACTGGATCTGGTGCAGGCGCACGACCTTGGCAACGAGGTCCAACATCGCGGTGCGGTTGGCCTGCCCATAGGTCTCCATGAAGTTGACCTCTTTGGTCCCCCGGTATTCCACTGGCAGGATCCGGCCCTTCGACTGCTCGAAGAGGGCATTGGCGGTCGGGGTGTAGGGATGGCGGTCAACCGCGCCGCCAATCACGTTGTAGGTGTCAAGGATGACCTGAACGGTCTCCGCGAGGGCCTCGACGGGCACGGCCAGGAACTGGACAACCCGCATCCGGTTGGTGACGGTGCCTTGCCCGACGATGACGTGGCAGATCAGGCCCATGTCGATGCCGAGCCATGTCGGCGCGCGGGCATCGACCGGCGGCACGGACTGGGAGCCGGTGAAGCACAGCTTGATGTCGGCATCGTTCAGGCGGGCGTTGGCATCGGTGTAGGGGCGGCCAAGCACAGTGTTGTGCCAGCCGCGGATGAAGCCAAGATTGGAATACTCCAACATTTGGGTGATGATATACTGGACTGACAAACGGTCGGTCGAGCAGGGATCGACCTTGTAACCCCGGTGGTTGGTGCGCCCGGGGTATTTGGCCACCCACTGGCGGTTATCCACGTCGCCCAGCTCGAGCGCGCGGCGGCACTTGACGCAGCAGAAATATCCACTGGCCAGGTCGACGGCGGGCGCGTCGAGGTGGGTTTGCTTCAGCTCCATCAGCGGGGTGTCAGCGGACAGCCCGGGGATGATCACCGACTTGTCCGAGAAAGTCGGGGCCTGCCAGTGGCCGCACTTCGGGCAGCGGCAGAGGTATTCGTGCTGATCGGACCCCTGATAGCCCGCGTCGATCCCGAAGCCGACGAAGGTCGGTGTCGAAAACTTCTGCTTGACCTTGTAATCGGAGTTCTGGAGGCGCGACGAGAACAGGGCCAGCATCTTCTGGTCGGTGAGATCCACCTCGTCGTTGAAGACGAAGTCGGCGGCGATCGAGGTCGCATCGCCCTCCTTGGCGCCGGTCACGTAAAGGAACGAGGAACCGATCTGGATCATGTCCTTACGGCGCACCGGCTTGTCATTCGATGTGGAGTCGAGGTTGAAGACCTTTTCGTCCTTGACGAGGGGCATGATCCGGCTGGAGGCCATCCGCTCAAACATCGGATCGGTGGGCAGGGTGAAGATCAGCGATGTGCCACGCAGGCGCGTGACAATCGCTAGGGATTTTCGGATCTGGATCTCAGAATTATGGGTAGGGATCATTCCGCGACCAGCGAGGAACAGATGGCTCGGACTCTCGACGTTGATACAACGGACAGGCACGCTAAGCGTGGGTGTCACCGAGACGATCCGGCGGCGCAGGGTCTCCCCAGGGCGACTGTTCTCCCGCAGGGGAAGCCGGTTCAGTTTGCGAGGTAGCTTGAAAAGGGTGTGTTCTGCATAGGCAGCGCAGCTCACCTCAGCAATCATTTTCTGAGAGTTGATTACATGCCCACTCTTGAGCGTGCCGAAGGCAGGTTTGCGCCAACGGGTGCGAGACTTCAGCCCGAGAGAATGGAAGAGTTGCTCGACCGCAGAAACAAGTTGGGGGTTCGTGTTGTAGAAGGAGACCCGCCCAGATTTCGTGATCGACCCATCGGTGTCCAGTAGGCCTTGCAGAACCTCGAGCCGTGCTTGGGTCGATGCCAGCAGATAGATCTCTGGTAAGTGTTTGTTCTTCAAGACCCCGAGCTCGGTCAGCCGACGGTGCATGGTGTCCAGAGGGGTGGATACATCCCGGGGGGTCTGTTTATGGTAGAAGGCCCCCTCTTGTTTCACACACTCCGAACAGCGGTTCCACTCTCCATAGGTTCCAACGACGCCCTTGTCGTGACCTCGGGGACAAAGGTTCTTGTCCCGTGCGGGGTTGACCGAGAAGCTATGGTTCGGCCCGATTTGCGTCTTCAACTCGCATACCAGACCACGTTCGGTCAGGATCTGTTGCAATACGAAGCTATCGTCTTCATGGGCGGTCAAGGTGGGGTGATGAGAGGATCCATCCCCCAACCATAGGCCAAGAAAATAGGGATCCACTGGCAAGTTCGTGTCGGTGCCTGAGAGAGGTTGCGTATTAGGGATCGCAAAAAGATTTCTCGTGGGGTGGGTTATGTTTGCCAAGGTTTGTGTTGTGAGGATCCCCTCCCGCTTATAGTCCGAGGAGATTGGAACCCGACCTGAGTGCGGGTAAAGTCCCTGCTCATTGAAGGCCTTATCACACTGGACGAACCAGCGGTGCTGAGCATCGGCCACGATCTTCTCGCCCGTGTCGAACTCAACGACATAGCAGGAGTGATCGAGATAGATGGGGGAGACCCAGAGGACCTTGGTAGGCTGTCCGAGTTCGGTGTAAACCGTGTCGCCTGGGAGAAGTTCCCCCATGGTGGTCCAGCCGGTGGGGGTGATGACCGGCGTGTCCAGGGCAAGAGCCAGACCGACCTGGGAGGGTTTCACCACATCGAGGTTGGGGTGCATGTCGTCGGCAATCGCCTTCTGGAACGGGTAGCGCTTGAAATCGAAGGGTTTGCCGCGCAGGGAGGTGTTCGCGCAGATCCAGTCCCCCATCGACATGTCGCTGGAGTCGACAGCGAAGCGATTGTCGATGCGCCGAACCAGTTCTTGGACGAAATCATTCATGGGGGTCAGGTCTCCTATATCGGGGGTATACCTTGGGGTTTTGAAAAAATCAAATCCCAAGCACTTCACTGAAGTCCCAATTTAGGTGTTGCATTCGATTTTTCACTAATCCATACAAGAATTTCGCCGAAACAGGAGACGCCTCATGACCTATTACCCCCCGCTGACTGACCCCGCCGCGCATGTTTTGGAGCTCTGGGCTGCCAATCTCAAGGAAAACGGGAGGTATATCGCGGAGTCGACCTACCCGATGTGGATCAAGGACATGTTCGGGAAGGTTGAGGGTGAGGGTGAGACGGAGGAAGGGCCGTTGGTAGTGAGCGATGAGCTGGTGGGTCTGCTGCGCGACATCCGCGAGGCGAAGGGGAACTTCAAAGCCGATGACCACGCCGAGCGCATGTCCTACTTCCGCACCACGACCTCGCTGCTGGAGCGCATCGTGCAGCTGCAGGAGCGGGCGACAAACTTGGACAAGATCCGGCAGTTCTACGGGATCGTGCTGGCTGTGATCGAACGCCACGTGCCCGCGGGCTCGGTGGGCGACGTGCAGCGGGAGTTGAAAGAAGCTATGGGTGACGGACAATGAGCGGTATTTTCGGTAGCACGGCGGCGGGCTATTACGCTCGGGGGATCTCGGTCATCCCACTGCATGCCAAGGAGAAGCGGCCGATCCCGCTGGATTGGTCCCGCTTCCACGATCAACCGGTGCCAGAGTCCGAGCAGGCGCACTGGCTCCGGGCCCATAGTGGGGGCAATATCGGGATGGTGCTGGGCAAACAGTCCGGGATCATGATGCTCGACATCGACACCGAGGACAAAGATGTCATCGACGTTATCCTCAGGCTGATCCCAGAGTCGCCGTGGGTGCGCGTTGGCCAAAAGGGCATGGTTCTCGCGTTCAAATACTCGGGCCTGCGCACCTTCCGCATCAAAACCGCCAAAGGCGAGAGCGTCTGCGAACTGCTCTCTGACCGGACCCAGTGTGTGCTGCCACCGTCGATCCACCCTAAGACGATGAAGCCCTATGTGGCGAATTGTGATCTTCTCGAGGTGATCGATGATCTTCCGGTCCTGAACAGTCAGATTGAGACCATGTTGCGCGCGGCGCTGACCGAGGCGGGCGTGGATCTGAGCAGCACCGGGCAGTCACAGGTCACCGATTTCGTCTCGCGCGGGTCGCGCGACGTGTCGATGACGGAGAAGGCTGGCCTGTTCGCCTATGCCGTGGTGCGCGGGGAGCGCACGGTGATGGAAGCCATCGGCATGCTGCGCTCGGTGCACCGGGAGTTTGTCGAGCGCGTGGCGGGCGATGACGTCGAGGTCGAGAAGCACGTCGACAACCTGTTCCGCTTCCTGCGGCGCGACGTGATCGAGAAGAACAAGATCCTGCCCGAGGGGTGGGACACCGGGCTAAGCGATGAGGACAAAAAGCGCTGGGGCATCGATTTTGACGGCGATCAGGTGGAATGGTCGTTCGACGAGCTTCGCAACTTCCTGAAGGACAAATTCGTCGAGTTCAGCGATGCCGAGGACGCCACCGGGCGGGCCAATGCGGTGGACCGGGTCCTGACCAAGATCTCACGGTCGAAGCAGCTGAACAAGCTCGATGAAGAGCGGCTGCTGACCTACATCATGGACGTGGGCAACATCGGGTTGCGGCTGGCCTCGCTGCGCATGCGCCTGCACCAGCTGCGGCAGGGCGACGTGCTGGGTACCGACCACTCCGAGATCGCGCGGCTGGTGCTGCGGGACCTCGAGGAGCTCTATGAGGTGCGGCGCCATGGGGGGCGGCTTTGGAAATACACCGGTTCGCACTGGGAGCCCATCCCCGAAGGGATGATCTTGGCCCGGATCTCAAATGATTTTGGTCACCTGCTGGCCGCCCGGAAGAACAACGACCACAAGGGCATCATGCAGATCATGACGGTGATCGCCAAGGAGGGGATCAAGGAGCGCGAAATGCGCGGCGTGAACTTCGCCAATGGCTTCCTGAACCAAGAGATGGAGCTGGTCAAGCACCGCCACGAGTATGGGATGACCTACACGCTGCCCTTCCGATATATGCCGGAGCTGGCGGGCAAGTCCCGGCTGTTTTTCGAGTTCCTCGAGCAGAGCTGGGGGATGGACGAGGACTATCAGGACAAGCTGCTGATGCTTCAGGAGGCGCTGTGCGTCACCCTGTTTGGCCTGGGGCCGCAATACCAGCGGGCAATCCTGCTGCGCGGCGTGGCGAAGTCTGGCAAGAGCCAACTGCTGAAAATTGCGCAGTCGCTGGTGCCGGAGAACGCGGTTTGCTTCGTTCCGCCGAACGACTGGTCCGATAAGTTCCTTCCGACGATGATGCACGAGAAACTGATCAACGTTTGTGGTGAATTGTCCGAGACAAAGCGCATTGACGGGCAGAAATTCAAGGACATCATCGACGGATCCGAGCGATCGGGGCAGTTGAAGGGTCAGCAGATCTTCCGTTTCAGCCCTGCTTGCGTGCACTGGTTCGCCTCTAACCACACGCCGAAGACCGAGGACAGTTCCGAGGGCTTCAATCGGCGGCTGCTTTTCTTGGAATTTAACCACCCGGTGGCGGCAAAAGACCGCAAAACCGACCTCGGAAACATGATTGTAGCCGAGGAAAGGGAGGCAATCGTGGCGTGGGCGGTGCTGGCGCTGCCGAGATTGCAGGAAAACCGTGAATACACCCTGTCCAAGAGCCACATTCAGCAAATTCGGGAAGTGGCGCAGGCCAATAATTCTGTCCGTTTTTTTATGGAAGCCTGCCCGACGATCCAGGTCGGGAACTCCTCGGACCGCATCTTGGAAGACAAGCTGTACAAGGAGTATTGGGGCTTTTGCTTAGGGCCGGGGGGTGCGAGGCCTGTTACTTCGCGGAGCTTCAGGACCATGATGCGAGATCTGCAGACCACGCTGGGCTTTCAAGTCGAAATGGGCCGAACTTCTCTCGGCGCGGACGAAGTCTATTACCGGTCTATCACAGTTGTGACGAAAAAAGCGGGAGCGTCGTCCTCGTAGACCGTGTGACGCGGTTGGAGCATCGCGCTCATATCACTCGGCACCCGGGGCTTGGCAAAAGCTACCGGGACGACCCGGGAGCCTTGTAGGCACTCGGGCCTCACGGCTAGGGGCTAGGGGCGTTCTCTCGCAGTGAGGTGCGAGGGGCGCCCCTTTTGCTTGACAAAAGTGGTTCAAAGTGGTTCAATATGAAAATCGAAAAATTAAAAATCAACGTCTGGAGCATGACCATTCGGACGCTGTTGCCCCCCTGCCATAAAAGCCCCTACACCTTAGGGACCGCGACAACCTACTGACTACCTGTTGCTGCGGCGCTGGTCCACCGGGCTAGCAGACTTGCACCGCGCTACATAGGACTAGGCGCTAGCCTTGACACGCTAGCGATATGTCCGACCGAACACGGCCCTAATTCCCCTTTTGGGGGCCAGGTAAGGTATGCTCTTTTTCAGCCGCGTCTCGGCAAAGTAAAGGATTGCGGGTTTCTTGTGTCCGCAATGTTATCGCTTAGGGTTCGCCCGATAATAGCGCGGTTGGAATGGTTCCAACTGGAAAACAAACCGCACAATGGCTGTTGGATATGATCCGGCCTTGTGTTGCTAACAGATCAATCCCGCCAATAAGCGAACAACCGACCGCCCTAAACTAGATATAATTGTGCCGCATGTATGCGCCGCCTTCGTAAAGGTTCAATGGGATAGGTGAAAGCGCGATATAGCCTAAGCTATGGAAAGAAACAATCGAACTGGAATTAGTTTCGCTGGCATTGCGCCTATTTTGTAAACCGCTAATTGCTTAGGGCTTGGGAAAGCCTAAGGCTAATTGTGGCAAGCAAAACAGAAACTAATTCAAATAGCGTTTAGCTTATAGGCATTAAATCAATGCCTATTGTGGTAAACACTAACGTTTATCTTAAAATCAACTGGAGTAAATACAATGGCAACTGTTCTTAAAACTGTCACGGCTTATTGTGGCAACTGGAAAAAACATGCGATCAATGGCTTGCCAATGGTCAAACTGGCAATTCAGCATGTTGCAGCGCATGGCGATTATTCCCCGCTTGTGCATCTTCGCTTGATCGACTCTGCACCAGTGCAGAAACAAATTGAAATGATTGCGGCGGCCTTTGGCCTTAAATTCATTGCAGACAGCAAGGAAAACGGCCAGAAAACCACGCTTGGCTTCACTATCGCCTTGAAAGGCAATGGGAAATTGCTTGGCATGGCTCTGGATGAAACGGCAATGGCCAAGCTTGATCGGCTGATTTCAGAGCGGGCGGCGCTTGGCGGGAAGGATACCGCTGATACGTTCAATTATGCAAATATGGATGAAAAGGCGGCGGCGGACAAGGCCAAGGCTGAAAAGAAGGCCGAGAAAGAAGCCGCGCAAGCCGCTGAAAAGGCTCAAGAAATCGAGGGCGCAAAGCGCGCCGCAAGTGTCGATGATATTGTGGCATGGTTCGCGCTCAATATCGAGAAGATGGGCGGGAAGGACCTGGCACGCTTCAACGGGCTTGTTAGCGCAGAAATGCTGCGCCGGGAAAGCATCGCGGCGGCGCACAAGCGGGCGCCCAAGCTCAAAGCAGCATGATCGAGGGGGGCGCAAGCCCCCCTTTTTCTTTTTTGTGTGCGCCCGCGCACATCTCATGTGCGTTTCTGCAGAAAAACTCTCTAGGAACGCGACCCCCTGGCATTTCAAAATCTTGTGTGGAATTATGATCTGGATCGTTCTGACCCTCGGAATTGGCCTCCAAGGCTACCTAATTTGGCGCGACGAAACTGAAAAACGTTTTCAGGAACGTAAGGCGCGCGCCTCGCGCCGAGTTGCAAAAAGCGAAAAGTGAGGCGCTAGAGATCACAAATGTGTGAGAACTAGGATCTAGGGGCGAGGGGCGAGGCCCCCGCCAATCCATACAAGATCTGTGGAAAACCACAATCGGTGGTAGGGCCGGAAGGGTATTCGGTGCCTCTGGCACTACCGATAGTGGTCCTAATAACTTGTGTGGACAAAGTGGTATTTTCTATTTCATCAGACTTATGGACTTCAGTGAAGTCCCAATACCTTAATAAGAATAATTTCCTTATATGTCCACACAAGTTATTTGTCAAATTACTATATCTTGTGCCTAAATCCGCCCCTCGCGCCTCGAACCTACCACCTAATGTGATTCGTCTGGGGCCTAGCCCCTCAACCCCTCGCGCCTCTCTCCAAGCCCCAAGAGACTTCAGTGAAGGAACTACCCAATGTCCATCAAAGCCTTTATCATCTGCTTCCCGAACCACCCCCTGAGCCAAATTGCCCTCTTCGAACTGGAGCTGAGACTCGCATGCAACTCGAAAAACTCCTGAAGCGGATAAATTCCAAGATCACCACCCAACCGAACGGGTGCCAGGTCTGGACTGGATCCACCACCATCTCGGGCATGAAGCCCAAACTGGTGCGCAATCACCAAGGCCAGCCGAACATATCCCCGGTCTATCGGCACCCTCGGTCCCGCATCACCTACGAGGGCAAGACCATGCCCGTGGAGCGCCTGCTCTACACCCTGGCCAATCCAACGTCAGGCCCCTTCAAGGTCCGCAAACTGTGCACAACCCCGCTTTGCGTGAACCTCGACCACCACAGGTTTGCCCCGCAGGGCCATTCTGCGGGCCTCTGGACGCTGGAGGAGGCCATCGAGCTGGTCACCCTCTACAAGGCCAACAACCCGGGCCTGTGGGACCCCTCCCACACGCTGCTGTGCGAACTCCCCCCAGACCTCCTGAAGGAAGCCCGAGATGCCACAACCATCGCTCTCTGAAACCACCGCATTCGTGCGCCAAGCCTACTACGCCCTCGGCAAGCACAGCACCTACGACCACACCATCCGGGTGCTGAACTACCTGCCGCCCAACGCCACAGACCAGCAGCGCTACATCGCCCTGCTGCATGATGTCCTTGAGGACACCCCCCTCAACATCGACCAGTTCTCGCTCCCGATCCGCGCCGCCGTTGAGCTCCTCACACGCCGCAAGCCAATGACCTACCCGGAGTATATCGACCGGCTGATCCAATCCAAAAACCGCGATGCGATTATCGTTAAAATCGCCGACAACACCGATAATACCGATACCAAACGAATGATGATGCTCAACGCCTTCAAACAGAAGGCCCTGCGTGAGCGCTATGCTGGTCTAATTCCACGCTTGCAGAAGGCCCTCACCCAATGCCCCTGATCCGGTCAGTGGAATTGGGCGAGGGCCGAGTTACGGCCACCATTTCCTGTTATCTCCCCGCACCGTAAAAACAGAGCCCCCGGCCCGCGCGCACCTCCACGATGGCCCCGAGTTCCAGACCGACCTCACCAAGGCGTTCAAACGCCTAGCAAGGACATACCATGCTGACACATTCACAAGCGCGTAACGCAGCCGAGGCCCTGTGGGGTCGAGGCGGCACCCAATCGATCCCCACCAAAACCCCCGGCGCGTTCTATTTCAGCTGTTCCAGCCATGGTGGCTTCATCATCGACGGCACCGTGCACCCCAATCTCCCCGAGGCCAAAGCCGACTATGGCTCGGCCGTCACCGTGCCCTCCGGCCGCATCGTCAAGTTCCGTCCGCCCAATTCCCGGCGGACCATGTCCTATCGTCCGCCCCTCCAGATGCTGATCGACGACTACCCGATCTACTACCTCGAGGAGGACGTGGATTGGTGCCTGGCTGTTATCCACCTCGGGATCTGGCCACACCGGCTTTCCGAGGCCCAGCGGGTCCACCACGAGTGGCTCTCGCCCGTGCCCATGGCCAAGCGCAAGCTCCGGGCCGATGCCCGGGAAAACGGCGACCCAGACCTGATCACGTGGGCTAACCGCGACGGGTATGGCACCGCCGACGGCCAGTTCCACTCCCCCCTCCCCCCAGGCTATTCAGCCTCGAACCCCCCATGGAGATCCTATTATGTCGCTCAACCCTGAAGTCCAGGAATACCTCGAAAACGTCCAAGCCGTTGTTTATGCTACGAATTTCGAGCGCCATTGCCTCTGGGAAAAGAACCGGCCACACTCGTGGGTTGGGGCGCTGCATGGCTATGGCCAGAGCCTCGAGGACAAGACTTTCATCGGCCTCTACACCGTGCTGGTGCAGGGTCGCAAGATCCTGTTCATCGACGCCACCTCCACCAAGGTAAACTGGAACACCATCGACATCTGGGTCAAAACGCACCTCCCGGATGCCAAGACCACTGATGCCCAAAATTTCCACGCGGTGCTGATGTGAGAACTCCTTTCATCATCCTCAGCCTCGTCCTCGTCTTCGTGGCCTGGACCCCGACCCTCGCAGTCAAGATCTGCGTCGGCGCCGACAACACCATCGAGAACCGCATCGATTGCACGCGGTCAGTTTATGGAAATCTGCCATGAAGGACGTTTCCCCCACCGCAGCGGTCATCATGATGGCAGTGCTGATCGCTACTACCCCCATGGCCCCCGACCACCGTCCCTCTCCTCCGGTCTGCACCCAGGCCGTTGAGTAGATAACCCCCATGAAACCAGAGCCCACCCCCGAAGAACTCGAGGCCCTCCAGGCTTTCAAAAAGCTCTATGGCCCCCACTGGAAAAGCTATCTCCGGGCCGCAT
>Ga0208426_1000026_pt1 | contig 40825 bp, 58 predicted proteins | sample DEB19_08_DNA_6_FD_184524 | JGI IMG/M metagenome (GOLD analysis project Ga0208426, IMG submission 184524) | Aqueous microbial communities from the Delaware River and Bay under freshwater to marine salinity gradient to study organic matter... | ecosystem: Environmental > Aquatic > Marine > Coastal...
AAAGCCCCTCAAAGAAGGCGTGGTTACTTTCAACCCCGGCAGTAGGCAGCAAATTGGAGAAAAGCTAAAGGAACTTGGCTGGAAGCCCGATAAGTTTACCCCTACTGGTCATCCTATTGTGGACGAAAGTGTACTTGAAAAGAGTACAATCCCTGAAGCTAAGTTAATTGCTGAGTATCTTATGTTACAGAAGCGCACAGCACAGATCACAAGCTGGTTAGAGGCTGTGGAAGAGGATGGTAGAGTACACGGTAAGGTAATTACTAATGGCGCGGTCACTGGAAGAATGACACACTCAACACCTAACATGGCACAGATACCTAATTCAGGTAGTATCTTTGGCCCAGAATGCAGAGAATGTTGGAGTGTTGAAGATGGTAATGTATTAGTTGGGTGTGATGCCAGTGGCCTTGAGTTACGTATGCTTGCTCATTATATGAAAGATGATAAATATGTCAAAACAGTTACTGAAGGAAGTTCCAAAGATGGTACAGATGTCCACACCGTCAATCAACGAGCTGCTGGACTCGCTACGAGAGACAACGCGAAGACTTTCATTTATGCCTTTCTCTACGGAGCAGGAGATAGTAAGATTGGTTCAATTGTCGGAGGTAGCGCGGCAGCGGGTAAGAAGCTTAAACACTCATTTCTCGCACAGACACCAGCTTTACGAAAACTTATTGAAGGAGTCTCGAAATATGCAGCAAAGGGATTTGTTCCGGGATTAGATGGTAGAATGATTTGGGTTAGATCAGAGCACGCTGCTCTTAATAGTTTATTACAAGGGGCTGGTGCTGTTGTTATGAAGAAGGCACTGGTACTCTTTAATGAACAGATTGTTAAGAATAAGTGGCCTGTAAAGATAGTAGTTAATGTGCATGATGAATTTCAGTGGGAAACTACTGAGAAGTATGCTACAATAACAGGTGAAGCAGGTAAACAAGCAATCATTGATGCAGGTTTGTTTTATAATCTTCGCTGTCCTCTGGATGGTGAATACAAGATAGGGAAATCATGGCGTGAAACCCACTAAAGAAGATGACGACTATAAACATATCCACATTAAGTTCAACGGTGAATCATTCATCTTAGCAACTTCAGAGGATATGGATAATGAAAAGATGTTCATTGTATTAGCTAGTGTTGTAAAGTATTTATCAGAAACATTTGAATTATCTGGTAAAACTGAAGATACTGTGGTACACTAAGAGACACTTCGGATAGACGAAGAATTTAAAAACTTAATAGGAACTTTAAAATGGCCACAACTAACGACTCATCAATCAAACCAATCAAGATCGCAGGAGAACTCTTCTACGCTAAGGATATGTGTGAATTTAATCAGTACACTGAAGACTCTCAGAAATACATCGTACAGCTTGGTAAGCTCTCCAGCGCCGCTGTAGAGAAGTTGGAAGACCTTGGAATGGTTGTAGGTGAGCACGCAGACAAGGGACGCTTTGTAACCTGTAAGAGCAAGTTTGTAATTAAACCTACTGACGAAGAGGGTGACGAGATTGACCCCCGCATCATTGGTAATGGCTCTAAAGCTATGGTAGTTGTTTCTCCTTATAACTGGTCATTCGGTAAGAAGAAAGGCATCGGGGCAAGCCCTAAGCGAGTAGTTGTTACGGAGTTGATTAAATACACTCCTGCTTCTGCTGATATTGATTCTGAAGATGACGAATACATCCTCTAAGGATAAACGCCCGAGGGTAGCACTGATAGACATGGACTTCATGATCTACAGTGTTGCCTTCTCAGCTAAAGATGCCTCTGAACAGCTCGCTAAGAACCGATTGACAGAGTGGTTAACAGAGATTGTCTATATCCAGCTTGATTGTGATGACTATAAAGCACATCTAACTGGTAAGACTAACTTTAGAAACAATGTTGCAGTAACATATCCTTATAAAGGTAATCGTAAAGATGTTGTACGACCAGAGCACTTCGATGCACTGCGTAAGCACGCTGAACGACTAGATGCTACAGTATCAGTTGATGAAGAAGCTGACGATACAGTAGCTATTGAGGCAGCTAAAACAGATTACTGGCTTGTTCATGTAGATAAGGATTTGAATCAACTACCGGGATGGCATTACAATCCTGTTAAGCAAGAAGAATACTTTGTTACTGAAGATGAAGGAAACTATAGCTTCTATCTACAGTTATTAACAGGTGATCGTACCGATAATATCGTAGGCTTGAAAGGCATTGGGCCTGTTAAGGCTGCTAAGATACTCGGTGATTCAGTAGCTGTGATAGACCTGTACAACAGTGTTGTGAAGGCGTATGAGGATGCTGGAGAACCTCTGGAACGTATTGTAGAGAATGGACAGCTATTGTGGCTTCGACGCTATGAAGGAGAGATGTGGCAACCACCAATAAACGTAAGCCAATGACCGTAAGGCAGGTAGCTTTGAAGCATGGGTTCAGATCAGGGCTTGAAGAGACCATTGCTAAGAAGTTATCTGCTGATAAAGTACCGTTTGAGTATGAGAAGCTAAAGATTAACTTTAATCAGCCTGAGAAGAAAAGAAGTTACACTCCTGACTTTCAATTGCTAAGTAATGGTATAATTATTGAGTCTAAAGGGAGGTTCTTAGTTGCAGATAGGTTAAAGCATCTGTGGGTTAAGGAGCAGCATCCTGAATATGATATTAGGTTTGTCTTTAGTAACTCTAAAGCTAAACTTAGTAAGGCTTCAAAGACTACTTATGGTATGTGGTGTGATAAGCATGGATTTAAATACGCCGATAGAGAAATCCCTCTCTCTTGGATACTGGAGAAATAATATGTTGTTTAGTTTGTTAACTGTTTTGTTTGTTGGTTTGAAATTAACTAACTTTATTGATTGGTCTTGGTGGTATGTCCTGCTTCCTGCCTATGGTGGGATTATTCTTGGAATCTTTGCTTTTATTCTTTCCATTGTGATTTCTATTCTTTCTAAACGATAAATTAAATGACAAATAAAGTAAAAGTAATCTGGTCAACCCCTAATGGTGAAGACCTCATTGCACACATGGCACGGGTCAGTGCTCCAGCTAATCAGGAGGCTGGAACTGATTCATCACGGTTAATTAAATACTTGGTGAAACATAAACATTGGTCGCCATTTGAGATGGTCAATGTATGTATGGAAATTGAAACTACACGAGATATAGCTCGACAGATTCTTCGGCATCGTAGTTTCTCATTCCAAGAGTTTAGTCAACGGTATGCTGAAGTTCAAGGATATGCACTATCTGAAGCGCGGCTGCAAGACACTAAGAACCGTCAGAATAGCCTAGATACAGAAGATCGTGAGTTACAGGCATGGTGGACTGCAAAGCAGCGAGAAGCCTTGTTTACTGCTCGTATGGTGTACGATGAAGCACTTGCTATGGGTATTGCTAAGGAAGTTGCTCGTAAGGTGCTTCCAGAGGGCAATACAATGAGTAAAATATATATGAATGGTACACTACGAAGCTGGATGCACTATGTTGATATTCGATGTGATGCAGCTACTCAGAAAGAGCACAGAGATGTGGCTCTAAAGTGTAAAGAAGAGTTAATTAAACTGTTCCCTAATATTGGAGTATAATCTTGGCTGATATAAGTATGTGCGATGGAAATGAATGTCCTAAGAAGCAAGAATGTTATCGTTATACTGCACCAGTGAATGAGTATCGTCAAGCATACTTTACATTCACTCCGTATGATAAAGATCATTCCTCATGTGAGATGTTTACACCTACTAGTGAAAAGAAAGAAGTAAAGAATGAACTTTAATGAATATCAGACACAAGCAGATAAGTTTGTACTTCCTTCAGCATATCGCCTAGAGTACCTTATAGCAGGGCTTGCTGGTGAGGCTGGAGAGGTTGCAAGTGCCTATGCTAAGTATGTGCGAGATGATACACCTCGTAATGCACTTCGTAAGGACTTGGTTAAGGAACTCGGTGATACACTATGGTTCATCTCAGAGATTGCTCAGTTTATGGATATTGATTTATCAGTGATTGCTGAACAGAATATCTTGAAACTGGCTGATCGTAAACAACGTAACGTAATTGGAGGTAGCGGCAATGAACGATAATATGGATGATGCTTCTGAATGGACATATTCCACATACTCTTTTGGATTCACAGACAATGAGGGTAAATCAGCAGAGATGATTGTAGGCGGCCCTGAATATGCTCGATGGGAACAGATTATGGCTTCCTTTATTGACTTCTTAGAAGCTAGTGGCTATCGTGGTGTCAAAGAGCGTGTGGCTATTCCTGAGTTGTTTGCTTCACGTATGTGGACAGGCCCAACATTTAACCCGGAAGAGAGTCTATGATTGAAACAAAACAGTGTACACACTGTAAAGAAATAAAAGAAAATAGTGAGTTTTATTTAATTAAAAGAGCACTCCCAAGGAAACCTACACTATATCGACACTGTAAAGACTGTTGTAAAATAGTGGCAAAGGCAAATAAAGAATATTCTAAAAACTGGGAACTGCTTAAAAAGTATTCACTTACACTAGAAGAATATAAAAAACAATGCTCTTTAAGAGAGAATAGTTGTGATATTTGTAAAGTAAGTGTAAAGACTCTTCATGTAGATCATAATCATGCGACAGGCGCAGTAAGAGGTTATCTGTGTGGTTCTTGTAATAGAGCGATTGGGCTTTTAAAGGACAACGCTTCTGTTTGTTTTAAGGCGGGTATTTATTTAAATGAAAAAGGATAACAGCATGCGTATTTTATATATACCAGATTGTCAAGTCAAAGAAGGTGTTCCTTTAGATCATTTAACATGGGCTGGTAAAGCGATTTGTGACTATCGGCCCGATGTTGTAGTAAACGGGGGTGACTTTGCAGATATGCCGAGCCTCTCAACACACGATATTAAGGGTAGTAAATACTTTGAAGGCTTACGGTACAAGAAGGACGTAGAGGTTGTTAAGGAGGCTATGAAGACACTCTTAGAGCCTCTCAGGACTATGCAGAAGGTTCACAAAGATGGTAAGCATAAGGTATACACACCTCGGATGGTTCTTACGCTTGGTAATCATGAGAATCGTATCAACCGCGCTATTAATAATAACCCTCAACTAGAAGGCTTGCTTTCTGTAAAGGACTTAGAGTATGAAAAGGATTGGGAAGTACATGAGTTTCTTCATCCAGTATTTATTAATGGTGTTGGCTTTAATCATTATTGGCCCGTTGGTGCTATGGGTCGTCCTGCTGCTAGTCCTGCTGCTATTATCAGTAAGTTGCATATGTCTTGTGTGGGAGGGCATCAGCAAGGTAAGTCAGTTTCTTATGGTAAAAGAGCAGATGGGCAAAGCATCTGTGCTATAATTGCAGGTAGTTATTATCAACACGATGAAGACTATATGGATCAACTCAGTAATAAACACTGGCGCGGTCTTGTAATCTTGAATGAAGTCAATGATGGGCATTTCGATGAAATGTTCTTGAGTATGGAATATTTGAAAGGTAAGTATGGAAAAGGACTGTAGTAACTGTTTCTATAGAGATATAGAGGGAATGAAATCACCCTGCAATAGCTGTATCTCGTTATTGACAACAATCCCTTACGATAAGTGGATAGATAGAAGTATTTATATTAAAAAGGAAGAACCAGAAGTGACACACGAAGAAGAAGATGTATTTAAACAAATGACTGAATGGCTTACTAAACAATCTGTAGGTATTAAAGAAGATAAACCTACATTAGGTGTAGCTCCGGGGCTAGGCGTCAAGTATGATAACGATAAGCCTCAGTGGTCTTTACTGCCCTTTGAAGCCTTAGAAGAAGTCGTTGAAGTCCTTACAATTGGAGCAAAGAAGTATGCACCTGATAACTGGAAATATGTTCCTGATGCTGATGTTCGATACATGAATGCAGCCTTTCGACATCTGGCTCAGTATATGCAAGGGGAACAATATGATGAAGAAACAGGAAAGAACCCTTTAGCTCACGCTGTTTGCTGCTTGTTGTTTAAACTGTGGTTTGATCGTCAAACTGAGAAGCTGTATGATGATTCCTTTTGAAGAGGTATTAGAGAAACTGAAGCGACTCGATGAAGTAATGCTTCTTGAGTTGCTAGATATAAATAGTGAAGAGATCGTGAATATGTTTACTGATCGAATTGAATATAAATATGAAGAATTACTGAAAGAACTTGAATGACTGAAACAACTACATACACACCTTCTCTCCGCGCACAAGTTATTACTCGTCGTACCTATAACCGACCACTTGAAGAAGGAGGCTTTGAGACTTGGGAGCAGACTGTAGATCGTGTCGTCGGACATCAATACTGGTTGTGGGAACGAGCAGCGGGTGACACAGTTGATCTAACAGAACTAGAAGAGTTGCGTACTTTGATGCTAGAACGTAAGGTGCTTACATCGGGTCGTACTCTGTGGCTTGGTGGTACATCAGTGGCTAAGAAGCGCGAGGCTTCACAGTTCAATTGCAGCTTTACTAACATTGAAACTGTGATGGACTGTGTAGACGCTCTGTGGCTCTTGTTGCAAGGCTGTGGAGTAGGCTTCCGCCCTGTTGTGGGACAGCTTACAGGATACTCTAAGCGTATTACGGACTTTGAAGTTATTCGTAGCACCCGTACTGATAAAGGTGGTGTTCAAGAGAACGTGGAGACCTTTAAAGATGGTGTGTGGACAATCAAAGTTGGAGACTCAGCAGAAGCATGGGCAAAGTCAATTGGTAAGCTGGTCGCTCATAAGTTTCCCGCCGATAAACTTGTACTCGATTTCTCCGAGATTCGTCCAGCAGGGGAACGTCTTGCAGGATACGGTTGGATTAGCTCAGGAGATGCCTCACTTGCTAAAGCCTATACAGCTATCCACAAGCTCTTGAATCGTCGTAGTGGGTCTCTGTTGACCCGTATGAACATTCTTGATCTGGTGAACTGGATGGGAACTGTGCTGTCATCACGCCGCAGTGCAGAGATTGCGCTGTTTGAGTATGGTGAAGATGAATGGAAAGAGTTTGCAGTAGCTAAGAAGGACTTCTGGGTATCTAATGAGCAACGAGCACAATCTAATAATAGTTTACTGTTTAAGACTAAGCCTGCTTTGAATGAGCTTCAGGACATCTTTAAGCTAATGGTTGATTCAGGAGGCTCAGAGCCGGGATTTATTAACGCTGAAGCAGCTACGAAGCGTGCTCCGTGGTTTAAAGGCTCTAATCCCTGTGTAGAGATTCTGCTTGGTAATAAGAGCTTCTGTAACTTGACTGAGATTGACTTGAATAAGTTTCATGGGGACTCTGATGGACTTCGACGTGCAGTGCATATTGCAGCTCGTGCAAACTATCGTCAGACCTGTGTAAACTTGCGTGACGGTATCTTGCAAGAAGCATGGCACTTGAATAATGATTTCCTTCGCCTATGTGGTGTTGGATTAACGGGTATTGCTACTCGACCTGATTTGAAAGCGTATGATTATGCAGAACTTCAACGAACAGCGGTTGCTGCTGCTTATGCAATGGCTGATGAACTTGATACACCTCGTCCAAAGAATGTCACTACGGTTAAGCCAAGTGGTACTCTTTCAAAGATTATGGATACTACTGAAGGTGTTCATAAGCCTCTCGGTAAGTACATTTTCAATAATGTTGTGTTTAGTAAGTTTGATTTGGTCGTGCCTAAACTTCGTGCTGCTGGCTATCGTGTCTTTGAGCATCCATTTGATAAGGAATCTGTACTGGCGACTCTACCTGTTGCGTGGGACACTGTACAGTTTGATAAAGTAAATGGTGTTGAGGTTAACTTGGAATCTGCTGTAGATCAGCTTGAGCGTTATAAGATGCTTATGCAAACGTGGTGTCAACAGAATGTATCAGCAACTATTAGTTATGATGCCTCTGAAGTACCATCTATTATTGATTGGTTGTTATTGAATTGGGATAACTATGTGGGTGTATCATTTCTGTTTCGTAATGACCCTACGAAGACAGCAGCAGACTTAGGTTATCCGTATCTGCCTCAAGAGGTAGTAACTAAGGCTGTGTATGATGAATATGTATCTCGTATTGCTCCATTTGTAGTAGACGAGACTACAGTGTCTGATACACTAGATGATGATTGCAGTTCGGGCAGTTGCCCCGTTAGGTAGTTGACTTCTCTGCCCAATCGTGATATAATATAGTTTTAATAGGAGACATTATGAAAGTATTAAATCTGGTTGGGCAGGTTTTTGGAAAACTCACTGTTTTACAGTTAATGGAGAGTTCTCGTGACGGTTCTAGGCTGTGGCAGTGTGTTTGTGAGTGTGGTAATACGTACCAAGCAACTTCTCGGCACTTAAACAGGGCAAATAATAATGTACGTTCTTGCGGCTGTGACCAGTTTAAGAAGGGAAGTAGACATGCTCAGTGGGAAGGGGCAGGTGAAATATCAGGCCATTGGTGGAGTGGTCATATTAAACACTCTGCAAACTGCCCTTCACGTAAAGCTATCGAGTTATCTCTAACTAAAGAAGAAGCATGGTCTTTATTTCTAAAACAAGAGAGACGCTGTGCTCTCACAGGTGTTGTTCTTACTTTTGATAATAAAAGCCATACAAACACTGCTTCATTAGATCGAATTGATAATAACATAGGATATAAAATAGGAAATGTGAGATGGGTGCATAAAACCATCAACATGATGAAACGTACTTACTCAGATACTTATTTTATTGAGTGGTGTCAAAGAGTGGTTTCACAAGTAAGAGAATCAAAATAGTTTATTTTAAAACCAAGTAAGGAGAATATATGATTATCGACTATGAACTTATTGCAGGCGTGAAGATTGGACTTGAATCTGACCGTGTATATATGATGGATGAAGATGAGAATACTGATGAAAACCCTACTGAGGTTATCTACATCCACTTAATTCTATTCACTATCTCTCTTATCTTTAATTAACAAAGTATAGACGTTAAAAAGCCTCCAAAGCTGTAAAGCTAAGGAGGCTTTCTTGTTTCTATTGAGCAGCTACGCCCTTAGTCTTCTCAAATGTTCTCAATCCACCTAAGCCAAGCATTCCAAGCAATAGCTGCCAAAGGTTATCATCTAGGCCGGGGAAGATCAGCTCAGGATAGAAGGCTGTAACGAATGGGCGTATCAGGTATTGATACATCAAAGCAAGTCCACATACCCAGCCTATGAACGGCCTCCAGCCAGCTACGAAGACACTAGAACTAGCTGCTTCAACCTTATTGATGTCAGTCTGTGCAATCATTGCTGTAAGCTCTCCTGACTGCTGGAGCTTGTACAGTTCAAGTTTAGCTTCAGCGGCCTTCACAGGGTCAGGGAAGACCTTATCGAAGACCTTTGAAGCTATGCCAAGGAGTAGGTCAGTTACAACCATTATGGATATACCTTTCTATCTAATTCATAGTGAGGTCCATCTCTGAAAGACATCCAATCCCCGCCCCACACAATAGGAACATTAACTGCCACAGCAATCTTTTTGATATACTCAGCCAGTTCAACATACTTATCGAAGTCCCACGATGCCTTACCGTCAATGATGATACAAACATCTACAGCATTACCTGTTAGATGCCTGCTATTCATTGTCTTGCTCTTACCGTCTTTAAAGAGTTGCTTCTGACGCTCTAGGCTACGCAAGCCTTCGGTGATTGAGAAGTCATAGGGTGCTTCTCCGATGGCTGCGTAGAAGAGGTCTTGAAGGCTCTTATGGACGGTACTTAGGTTAGCTTTACTTTGAAGTCCGAATTGATGGGTCATTGTTATTGCTCTAGTTGAGGATTCATTCCAGATAACATACCTCGCCATCCATAACTTGGCTGTGGTGCTTGTACATTCCCTGAAAGAACATTTGAAATAAGTCCTTTAGTCTGCGCTGTACGAAGATAGTTCTGAAGTTTATCAGCAGTAAACCCAGCAACAGGGACAGCAGCAGCCAGTGGGTTACTAATAGTACCTGCCAGTGAAGCACCTGCAACAAGTTGACTACGCTGTGGATTAAACTTTGCAGCTAGACTAAGGAGAGGGTCAGTTACTCCCCCTTTAGCAACACTCTTAATAGCATTCTGTTCTGCTTCAGAGAATAGAGACATCTTAGACTTATTAGTAGCTAGATTAATTAAACCCTTTCGAATCAGTTCACTTTCAGAAGCATTTGGATTTAATTGTTTAACTTCTGCTACATTTAAAACATCGTCCAGCACAGCTGCTTTAGACATCGTTCTCCAGTCCTTCCGTGCATTCATCACGCTCTCAACTGCTTTATCTACACCGCCTGTCCCTGACATAATATCTCTACCTGATAATGAGGATAGCTTCTTGTCAATACCTGAAACAACAATACCAGCCAGCCTACGTTCGTCAGGTGAACCAGTTGATTTAAGAGTTGTTGCCATAGAGCGCATCTTTTCAAGTGTAGTGAAAGGAACTCTTTGTGTTCCAATGATCTGCTCGTAGTTATCAACCAGTGCATTGATGCGCTGTGTTCCCGGGTCATTTTGAATAAAACCAGCATCATCTAAACCACTGCGAATATCTTTGACCATAGATAACGCAGAGGAAGGCTTTACAGTTATTCCCTGTTGTTCCATTTGAGTATATGCACGCTGTGAACGCTGTTTAATATCTCCAAGTGTTATAGGAGCATTTGGCTTACCTGTTGCTTTATCTATTCCCTTTCCTGTAGCACCCCCAACAACAGCACCTGCTGCCATTCCAGCAATTGTTGCAGCTAGTGGGCTATCAGTAAGTGAGAGGGCTTCTTCCGCTACTGGCTGTGACAGCGCCCCAGAAACACCTGCTACTGGAATCTGTTTAGAAAGGTTAGCAGCTAGAGGAGCAACAACACCTCCAATCTGTTTAGCCAGTACCGCTTGTGCGCCTGTGCCTGTCATGGCTCCCATGCCCGCCTGTGCTGCCCTCTCCATGCCTGTCTCAGCTACAGGCAAACCAGCAGCAGTCATCAGCTCTTGTAAACCTTGGCTGGATGGCTTCATTGTCTGAGAACCTGTTGCAAGATTAACACCACCTGCTAAGAAGTCTGCCATTGCAGCAGGAACAGAAGTTAATCCTGTAATACCTGCTCGTGTAGCAAGCCCTGCTTGTCTTCCTAATTGAGAAAGCATAAAAGGTTCTTCTTTAGCAGGGGCTGGAATAGATGGTTGATTTGCCTTAGACAAAGCAGCGCCTATCTCAGCATCAGACATATTATCAGGAAATTCAATTACATCCTTACCGACCTGTACATATTGTGCCATTTATAGTGCCTCTAGTTTCTGTGTCTGTGGATTCCAGCGTTTAGTAGCAGCAGGTGTGGCAGGTGTTCCGGGAGTATTAGTTGCTTGTACACGATTACGCGCTGCTTTTAAATCATTTGTAATCTTATTAACTTGAGCATCAAACTCAGCGGGTTTCATTTTAGTGCTTAGTGCTCCAACAGCATCAGTAAGTTTCTTACCCTCTACATCTGACAAAGCACCCATTCCTTTAAGTGCCGCTACTTGTGGTAAGAACGATTGAGCTTTAAATGTATCAAACTGTGCTGCAAAACCAGCAGCATCTGTACCGGGAATCATAGCCATTGTTGAGCCAGTAAGTTTACCAACTACATCCTTTTTGCCGGGATGAGATACAATAGCCCCGAGTGTATCTATTGCAGTATCAAAGGAGGCTGTGCGTCCTTGATTAGCCACCTCAGTCGCACGTTGTTTTTCAGCAGCTTTAGTTTTCAAGTCTTCCAAGCGTTGTTGTTGAAGTTCTTGCTGAATCCCCGTAGAGCCTGCCTTTAACGAGGCAGCTAGAGAAGCAATCTCTTTCTTACCTTCTACTTGTAATTTAGCAATCTCAAGTTTAGTGGCTCCTTGCTCTCTAGCAGCCTCTACCTTAGCTTCTGCCGCCGCCTTAGCAACGTCAAGAGCTTGCGTACGAGCAGCTTCTTTATCTGAAGCACCTTGTACAACTGCTAATACCTTGTCTGGACTACCATATTGAGCAACAACAGATACGATCTGCTCTTGTGTTGGATTAGCACCTAGTTTACTTAGAGCATCTCTTAACTTAACGTCCTGTGCTGCTTTATATTCAATAGCTCCAGCTTCTCCAGTAGTCTTCTTGAGTTCAGCTTGTTGTTGCTGTAGTTTCTGAAGAGCCTGACCAGCCTGCATAGCTTCAGCACCGTAGCCAGCCTTACGAGCACCTTCTACCATGCCTGTAAGACCTGCAACCGTAGTTGGGTCATATTGTTGACTCAATCCACGCAAGAAAGAAGCCTTCTGCATCTCAGGGTCTTGAGCACCCATCAAACCAGCTACTCCAGTGCCTAGCTGACTAGCTCCTTTATAGATACCGTAAGTAGCCCGTTCAAAAGGGTCAAGTGCGGCATATTTCAAAGCCTGAGCATCTAATGCTGCTGCTCGTTGAGCATTCAAGCTCTCTGGTGAGACTCCGAAGAGTCCTTGTACAATTTCAGCCATGATTAAATCCCTTGCTTGTTATTTAGCCACATTCCAGAACCCATCGGAGCATCTGTTGATGCTGGGTACGTTATAGGAGTATAGGGTGATTGAAAGCCTGTCATGTTAGTTGGAGTAGGAGTTCCTTTCCACCAGTCACTGATAGCAGTACCAAGCGCTTGATTATCACCCAAAGACGTAAGACCTGTTCCCCAAGGACTATAAGCATCGGCCTTAGCCTGAGAAGCCGCCGCTAGATTACCTCCTTGGAACAAAGCATTAGCTGCTGTAGCCCCTGCTGTAGCTGAACGACCACCAAGTTCTGCACTGAGTGTGAGAGGCTGTTGAGCAGCACTCTCAAGTGTCTGTGCAAGGCCGAACTGTGTCTTATACGGGTTGTAAGCAGCACTCTGAAGGTCTAAGCCAGTACCCATCAAACCAGCACCAAACGTAGCCTGAGCTTGACCCATCTGAGTAGCTTGTCCAGCCAGTTGATTCTGTTGGTTAGCTAAGGAGTTATAGTAAGCAGCAAGCTCAGGATTAGCTGACTGGAGATTACCACCTTGAGCTACAGAGAAGCCACCACGCCCTGTATTCTGAAGTTGTTGCTGTAGGGCTGCATAGGTCTGATCTTGACCGGGCTGTAGAATAGCTTGTTGTTGCTTCATCCACTGTGCAGCAGCCTCTTGAGGATTGATAGCTGAATACTGTTGACCTAGATTAAACAATCCTTGACCTACTTGAGCATTCGTTCCTGCTTGAGGTAGAGCAGCACCAGCGCCTGACATCAATTGATTCTGCTGTGCTAGAAGCTCAGGAGACATTGTGTAGCCTTGGCTGGTAAGGTCACCACCCTTCATTGCTCTCTGCTGATAATCAGCAGAGGCTGCTGCAAATTCTTCAGGTGTCTTATAATCTGCCTGTGTTGGTGCTGCTTCTCCGGGTAGCGTATATCCGAACTGACTAGAACCGAAGCGAGTAGTGGTTCCGATAGGTTTAAACTTTGCAGCCTCTGCTGCGATACGGGCAGATTCTAGTTGCGCTTGGGCTTGTGTATTTGCAGCATTCTGTGCTGCGTTACCTGATATTGAACTTCCGAGCAGTCCCATACCTCCCATAATTCCCGCTGCAATAAGTGGCATATTATATTCCTTTATTCTTTAATTAATACACTATCAATCTTCTCTACGTCTGTTTCACTTGTAGCATGAACACAGAACCATACACTATCTTCTAGTGCGTATATAGAATGATTGACATCTTTTAAGATATTGATACAAGCAGGTGCTACATAATCGACAGTAATATCGTTATCAAACAAAACCCTGACCTTGCCCTTAGCTAAGATGCTTAGGTGGTCATAGGTGTGTTTATGTTGAACTGCAAAGCACGTTGCAGGTAGTTCAATCTGCTTGGCATATAAGCCATCAGAAAAGTGGTGAAGTGTGTCTAGTTCCATAGTTTTAAGCAGACCGGAGCCACATATGGACAACAACATAGGGCTGCAAGTTAGCATTGACTCCAGAGACACCTGTTGCATCTGTAGCTCCACTTAGACTGTGTGTATGTGTTCCTACCGGGCTTGTAAGAGCAGTCGGGCCATCCCCACCATTATAACTACGAATAAACTCTTGTGTGGCATTACCTCCAGTACCTGCTGTAGAATCTGTTGAGCCAACATAGTGATCGTGCGCCCCTGCTGCTGCCGTGGAACCCGCCCCTAAAGTGTGGGTATGGCTTACAACAACAGAATCTTTACTGCCCCCTGTCTCACCAAGAGTATCAAAGGAAGCATCTGCACCGTTGATACCTACAAGTACTTTACCTGTGCCGAAAGCAGTCCAAGTACCGAAGCCAATCAAAGTAGCTGGATTAGTAGCTACAGAGGCATTGGTATAGATAGAACCCACAGGATAGATTAGCTGCAAAGCTGCTGTTACAAAGGCTGTAGTAGCTAGTTGAGGAGTATTAGTACCATAAGCTGCTGTGGGTGCTGTAGGTGTTCCTGTGAAAGTAGGACTTGTTGTGTCAGCCTTTGTAGCCACCGCAGTTGCAATGTTATTAAACTCAGCGTCAATCTCAGTACCTTTAACAATCTTCAAAGGATTGCCCTGTGCTAGAGAATCCTTTGAAGCAAAGTTAGTTGATTTTACATAATTAGTCATCGTTAAATAATCTTTCCATTTTTAGCTAGAATCTCCAGCTTTTGAATACTAAGAGCAGAACCAGCAATATCACTTTCATATCCCGTTTGAATAACTTTACCGCTACCAGAAGGATATGCTACAATAGTTTGTAATGATGTTCCCGGAGAATAATTAGCTATATTATACTCGCTTACTCCATAATAAGCAACCCCTTGTGCAGGTATTTTAACATTCTGTGCAGAATAATTACCTGTGAAATCATATCCCCACTTAATAGTAACAAACTGATCGCTACCTCCAATAACAACCACAGATAGTTTCTTCAAGATAGAAGATACTGTTGGGGCACCTAAGTCAGTATGATTAGTGAAATACTGCATACGGTACGAAGATGTATTATCTAGGTAGCCAGTGTATTTACCTACATAAGCTACCTTGCCAACAAGCATTGAGTTATCTCGTAGCATACAGAATGAAGAAGGTTCCATTCCATCCCAAGTGGTTACCTTTGCAGCACCGTCTTGTAAAGGACTCCTCATATCGAAGCAGTAGACTGTCTTGAGGATTGGGAGTGTCAACAAGTAGAAACTCTCAAATGGGTTGTAGACGGACTTAATAGTTGTTAAATTCTCCCCAGCAACTGCATTCATTAAGTCAGTACGCACATTCTTACTCAAGTCCCTGAATGGAGCACTCTTCTCTTGGATGGTACGCATCACAGATCGTAGACCAGTGTTAGACAAGAATAAGACATCAGTGCCTGTGTACTGAATAGTATCACGAGCAATACAGCCGATGCCTGTGATTGTGTCTTCTAAGGTCATTGCAGCCAGAGTAGAAACTGGCCCTGTAATTAAGATGTTAGCGTTGTTATAAATAAGGATGTTATTACGTCCAAAGATAAACAAGTAGTTATTGTGTGCAGCCATTCCAACTACAGTATCGTTGCCGTTGGGCCATACGGTTGTGGTGTCTAGTGTACCAGCAGAGCCTGAGTTCCACTTATTAGGTGCATTAAGGTCGCTCCATTGAATGATAGACTTATCGGTAGCTGTGTCAACATTCCAGATACGCCCGAAAGCACTCATACAAAAGTTAGCTTTCTGAATTGTTCCACTATAGCCGGGAAGTTCACTTACTCGTCTGTACTGCGTAGTAGAGAGACTAGAATCAAACACCAGAGGGTCATGCCCGATCTGGAATGCAAATGCAGCTCCTCCTTGTGAACAGATACTCCAGTTGTCTGCTGTAATGACAGGAGCAGTTCCGCCACCACCATAAGTAATCTCAGTCAGTGTACCTGATACTAAACGAAATACTTTATTATTACCTGCACACATGACATAGGTTGAACCGTCATCACCAACGTGCTCACCGAGTGTACGAACTGCGAAGCCATCTAAGGCAGCATTGTAGACGTGCTGTGGAACCCAGCCCTTACGAGCACCAATGCGTCCATACTGGTCAATGACACAGTTGTTAGCCACTAAAGCAAAGCCAGAAGCTAGGTCTAATGAACTATCCTGAGTATTAAGACCATAGAAGCCCGGTGCTGTGATTGAGAATGTTTGTAAAGGTTGTGCCATAGGTTATACCCAATTCCATATATCTTCTTCAGGATAACGACTAGCCTCAATAGCAATAGCATCAGCTAAAGAACTCTTATACATTGAATATGCCTCTGAACTATTAAGTCCACCGTCTTCACCTCGTTCTACCAGTGCTCGTGCATAAGCAAGCAACATCACAGGTTCACGGACTACAAACATCCGATCTGCATCAACTACTAAATCAGGCTGCGGGATATAGAGATTAAAGTATATCTCATACGTTTTATCAGGGACAGGATACAAATCTACTTGTGTATCGCCTGCTGAAGACAGTCCGTTAAAGTTATAGTAATTAGGGATTCCCTGAGGTGGTACATCAGAGCCTAAGAACAGCTGAGTCATCTCTCTACTGCCTTTAGACGAGAGATAACAGCGTCCTGTCTTGTTATAAATCTCAATTACTTTAAAGCGAGACTGTGTACCTACCAAGGAATAGTTAAAGATTCCTGCTGTGGTATTTGCTGTTAGGGTAGTTGATAAAGAGTTCCAATTATAGGCATCCTCTACTTGTCGTTTAGCATCATTAATAAACTTACCGATTACTTTAGAAAGTATATTCTCATTAACAGCCCCTACTGGCGGCTCTCGCAATCTAATGAGCACATCGTTGACCATATCTAAGAATGTTGGAAGAGCCATGATTATTTCTTACCTTTATTAGTTGCTGTTCGTTGACCGCGCTTAGGTAAGTTCTTAGCCTCGCTGATTGCAATTGCAACGGCTTGCTTTGGATTAGTCACCACCTTTCCACCTTTACCTGAATGCAGTGTTCCTGTCTTAAACTCGTGCATGACTTTACCTGTCTTAGCAGCCATCTGTTTCTTTGTAGCCATATTACTTATCCTCTTTCTTTTCAAGTTTATCTTCAATGCGCCTAAGCATGGTGAATAATTCTCCTTGGAAGGATTTAAACTCATCTTTAGGCATATAGTTCTTCGCTATCTCTTCTCGTAGTCTGTATAGATCATCTTTAAGAACCTGTACTGCTGACCAAAGTTCCCGAGCAAACCACCCTGTTACAGAAGCTGCACAGCCGAGGAAGATATTAATTAAGGCTTGTGTTTCCATGTTATTCTATGTGCTTTCCAACAGGGTCAAAGTAGTTAAGCGGGATAGCCATCAGACGAGCTACAGAGCCTCGCCAATCGTCATTGTGAATCAGTCGCTCCAAACGTTTGCTGAATAGGTACTCACCTTTTTGAGGCCAGTCCCACATCAGCAAAGCAAGCTCTGAGTAGTTCGCCAGTACGTCCAGCAAGGCAGCAATGAAAGTCACTGGAGCCAGTAGCTTCCACCACCCACCACGCTCGTACTGAATGGCTATGGGGAACAGAAGGGCAAGCAGGATAGTCATTTGGGGTACAGCACTTTAACTGCGAGACAAGCATCTTTGTACGCTTGAATCTGTGCAGCATCATCCTTCACCAAGCCGTCAATCAGGTCAAGCAATGGTGGATAAGCCGCTGCTCGGAGTTCTTGGTAGGTTGGCGCTGGTGGGATGTCAGCGGGTTCTGGGGTGTTGCCTTCTGAGAGCCATGCGAGGTAGGCTGCATAGTCTGTGTTGGCTTCGTCAGCGGGAATGCTGGCGCTGTCGGACAGACGAGTGATGATGTCGGTATTAGTTAGTTTGTACATATCAGAGTTCCGCTGAAAGAAAGCCACTTGAGTTACTAAAATCGTATTGACCTGCTGTACTCGTAGTTACAGCATAAGTTACGGATGTCGAGACATAGTTGTACACACCAGAACCAGTAAAACCAGCACCAGTAATCGAAGCCGCTACGGTGGCTGTTGGAGCAGCCCGCATCTCAACATCAAAATACGCAGTGACATAAGCGGCACCCGATGTAGTTAAATAACCCACAGAGCGGATAAATGGAAAGGGTCTTCCGTATCGTTTACACAACGCCAACTCAGTGCCATAAGGACGGTAGTCGAAGGATGTGGCTGTGCTGCCTTTTTCTAGCTGCATATCACCAATAGCAAAACTCCTGCTTGTTATGGCCCCAACAGCATGGGACACCTGAACTGCCAAGCCGTTATTTGCATCACTAGGCCCTAGCGTTACCGTTAACGAAAAGGGTGTTAACACCGCATTCGGAAGCGTCAAAACGGTAGTTCCACCTATTTGAGTTACGGCATTGAAAATATCTTTTACGGTGGCTTTTGATATGGAAACGGTAGATGTTATTGAAGCACCCGTATCTTGATAAAGATAACCCGTAAAGGTTACTGCCTTTGAATTTAAATCAAGACAATTTAATGCTTCAATACGTTGCCCAAAAACGATAATTCCTGAACCCGTAGTAGTAACGCTCGTCAACCACTGGCCATACCCCGAGTTAGTACCAGATAAGGGCGATTGAACAATGCTGCCTGTTACTGTGGTAAATGAAATAGGAGCTACAAAGATTCGATCAGCACCACCATAAACAATCGTGTTATTGGCGGCTACCACATTACCTCGTTGCGCTACAAGACATGAACCGTTGATAATTCGGTTCTTAAACCCAAACCCTGTAGCCGCTGTGTTCTGGCTAGAGGCATCGTTAAACGTGAGGCCGTTCGTGCCGTTAATTGAGATACTCATTTATGCGCTCCTTACCATTGCTGCTTGGAAATAAGTGTTAGTAGAATTAGCAGATAAAACTTGTGCGGCTCCTGAGTATTGTGATAAATATACTTCAATGAAATCAGTGGAGCCGTTCATGTAGACAAGTGCTGTGATAGTTGGGTTGTACCATCCGTTAGCATTGCCAGACCCAGTATTTACCGCCTTAGCTGCTGATAAATTTTTATAGATAGCAATGATGGTAGACAGTGTCGCTAAGGCACCATTAAAAAATGCGCCACTTGTTATTTGATAATATCCGGCTACTGTAGGTGTAAACCGATAGTTCGTAGTTGCATCAAAACAGGTAGCGGTATCAAATTCTTTTGTTTGAAATTGAAGTTTTGTGGCGGTGGAAGTTGGAATGCTTTGAGCCACACTCTGATAAGCACTAAAGCAAGGCCCATTAACCGCCATAGTCGCCGTACTAGCAGGCACCGTTATCACAAAATTAGAGGCTGAATTGGTCGCATCTAATGTAACTGACCCGCCGCTTGCCGTTGATAATTTAATTTGTCCCATTTTGTTCCCTTGTTAATTTAGCTATTCGGATAGCTTCCCTATGCTCTGGAGTCCACGTAATACCCACATTCCAAGATGTTCCACCTTTTAATCCTTTATTCCAAGCAATTTGCCCTTTAGATGAAACACTCATTTTCTCCAAAGTTTCCTTAGATTTAACTCTACCCGTATTCGCTAAACTAATACGTTTTTTAGCTTCATCACTTAATGGGGGCGGTTTTTTACCCAAGTGCGCCAAACGATTCTTTTGGTTAGATTCCTCTAAGTGCTTACAACCTTTCCTTGGGGAAGGTCGGCCTAACGCTGCCAATCTGTTTTTTTCATTGGAAGCCGCACTGTGTTTCTTACCTTTAAAATGGGACACAGTTCCAGTAGTATCAAACCCACAAACCAATTGTCGCGCTTTGTTAAAAAACAGAGGGTTCCTTGCAATATCAAAACACTCATGCAAGAAAATCTCATGCTCTAACGCCACTTTTCGAGATGGCCATACGGCTAATATCTCTTTGGTAACGGTAACTTCTTTACTCTTAAGCAGTGGTTTTAGCACCGTTGAGGTACCCAGATATGCGTCCTCAGAAGCAAGACCATTAAACGAGCGAACCCCAACGTAAAAACGCATACCCATATACGGCTCCCTAGCGGCAAGCATATAGGTGTAGTGCTGCATTATTTGTTCTCCAGAATAGCGATGCGTTTACGCAGGGATTGAAGTTCGGCTACGAGGTCAGCAATGACTTCAGGTGTACTTGCTTGCATAGCTTGGTACTTAGGCTTGCCGTCTTCGTCGACAGCATCCTTCTCGCCGCTCACACTACCGGGGTACACCTCTTGGAACTTGTGAGCTAAGAAGCCACGGGTGTGTGAGCCATCGGCTTTCCATGTGTACTCAATCGGCTGGAGTGCGTCAATGCGATCACCAGCACCCGACACTGCACCGATAACTTCTTTTAAGCGGTAGTCAGAAGAGGTGTTGTAGAGAACTGCTGTCGTTCCTACATGGGTGATGGAACCAATTTCTATAGCCGAACGACGAAAACTTTGAAATACAGCGCCTGAAACAGAAGCATTGTTGTTTATGGCTATATACGTACCCGCTCCTGAAATGGCTACACCCGGCGCTGATAAAGAAGCCCCCCCCACCAACAAATTCCCACTAGCATCCAGCATCATCGCCTGTGTGAATGTGATGGCTGCGCCTGCTGTGCCGGAGGGGGCTGTGTACCAAGCAAACTTGCCAGCTTCGGAGGCTACATAAGTTGCATAATTTGTAGTAGCGTATTTAAACCCAGTGGCTGAAAGATAAGAATTAGTTGATATGTAACTATTTGCCGCGTCTGCAAAGATTGCTGCACCTGTGTTAACTTGTAGCGCCTTATACCCACCACCCCAAGCACTAGGAGTAACCCCCAAGCCGAGGTTGCCAGAAGCATCTTTAACCACCTGCCCAGAGCCAAGATTAACTACACCAGTACCACCCGTGAGTGTGCCTGTGTAGGAAAGGTTACCCGTGCTCACATCTGTGATTGCTGGGGTAGTAATCCCCGTAGTTCCATTTAAAACGATTGTCATGTTTGTTCCTTTACAAGATTACCCAAGTGCTACCGGAGGGCACGGTGACCGCGATTCCGGCGTTAATAACCAGCGGCCCGGTACTTGATGCGTTGTTGCCAGTAGTCAAGGTGTAGCTCACACTCACAATGGCGTTGTTCTCGTACATGATGGGGTTGCCACCACCACCAGAAGCACCACCCACGCCAGACCATGCTGTGCCGTTGTATCCTTCAAATTGCACGTTGTCAGTGTTGAATCGAAAGTAGCCTGCTGCTGGTGATCCGTTACGCTGGGCGGTAGTTCCTGAAGGAATAATCTCAGCACCTGTTGCGCTGGTCTGAACTCCCAGACTCACTAGAGCTGCTGCGGCTGTTGTGGCGTTTGTGCCACCATTGACAAAAGCGAGAGGAGTTGAATTCCAGTTTGTTGCCGTACCATTAGTTGTTAAGAACTTCCCGGTATTACCTGTTTGGGAAGGTGTAAAAGAAGCTGCAAGTGTTGCACTATTAGCTGCATTCGTTGCTGAAGTGCCTGCACTGGTGGCACTAGTGGCTGCACTAGAGGCGCTAGAGCTTGCATTGGTTGCGCTTGTATTAGCATTGGTAGCACTCGTAGAAGCATTAGATGCCTGAGTAGTTGCTGTGCTGGCACTAGAGGCTGCACTAGAGGCGCTAGAGTTTGCGTTAGTTGCACTTGTAGACGCGCTGGTGGCACTAGAGGCTGCACTGATAGCACTAGAGGCTGCATTAGATGCCTGAGTAGTTGCTGTGCTGGCACTGGAGGATGCACTGGTGGCGCTGGAGGCTGCATTCGATGCCTGTGTAGTTGCTGTGCTGACACTAGAGGCTGCACTGGTAGCACTTGCAGAAGCATTCGATGCCTGAGTAGTTGCTGTGCTGGCACTTGTAGATGCACTAGAAGCACTTGTAGATGCACTGGTAGCACTCGTAGAAGCTGATGAAGCACTTGATGATGCATTAGTAGCCTGCGTAGTTGCAGTTGATGCTGAACTAGAAGCACTTATAGCACTCGTAGAAGCTGCTGAAGCACTTGATGCTGCATTAGTAGCTTGAGTAGTTGCAGTCGCTGCTGAAGCTGCTGAAACTAATGCTGATGTGTTAGCGTTTGTAGCAGATGTTCCTGCGCTGGTTGAACTTGCTGCTGCTGAAATCGCTGATGTATTTGCAGCAGATGCAGAAGATGCTGCCGATACCGAACTAGAGGATGCATTAGAAGCTGACAAAGTAGCACTAGCAGCTTGGGTTGCTGCTGTGGTAGCTGAAGTAGTTGCTCCAGAGGCCGCTACAGTTGCTGTGTTGGCACTATTAGTTGCACTTGCTGCCGATGTTGCTGCTGCTGTTGAAAGAGAAGCTAAGAGCGCAACTTCAATGTCTGTTGTGGCATCTCCTGTGCCTCCTACTCCGCGATAGATACCCATTGTTATTATTCCTTAATAGCAGATTGTTTCTTTGAAGAAGTTACTTTAATAGATTGTACTTCTTCAACAACAGAGATTACTTCTACATATTCATCATGTTTACGCATCTCAACTGAATCTACATCATTGAAGGTAAACTCGTTACCTGTGTGAATACATTTAAATTTAGCCATTATTTCTCTCCTATTAATTCTTTAGATATGTACTCTGTTGTGTACATTTAGGTGTTTTTACCTAGAACTGTACTGTATCGAATACATATCTAAAAAGGGGAACCCTTATGTAAGAGTCCCCCTTGATATGCTACCTAGCGTTTAGGCTGGAACAACCAAGGCAACGGCAGCGCCATCACGCAGTTCTTTGAAACCGTAGATGGTATCAGCAGTAAACAGAGTACCGAGGTATTCTTGTTTGTACTGAGTCTGTGAACGAACAGATTGTTGTTCAGCCAACACTGCGAAGTCTTTATGACCAAGCAAACAGACACGAGCAGCAGTAGAACCGCTGGTTGTATCAGCATTTGAGGTAACGAACACTGGAATGCCATAGACATTGCCAATCTCACCATTACGGATAGTGTTACCACCACCAACCTCACCGACGAATGCTTGCTCAGTAAATCGAGCAATACCCATCATCGTGTTACGAGTGGAAGGAGGAACCATCAGGAAGCGACCATCCATAGGCACATCAGCATCATCAAGACGCTGGATGGCACGACGAATAGCAATATCAGTCAGTGCGCCCAAGCCAGTGTTTGCTCCGGCAACATAGGCAGTAGTACCGTCAGCGCCGGAAACACCACCAGAGTAAGCAGTAGTGCCTGTACCGCCGTTAACACCACGACCAAGCGAGATCAGATCGAAATCAACCTGACGGGCGAGAGCATAGCCTGCATCTTCAGTGTAGAAGCTGCGGAGCGAGGAAAGAGCTTGTGTTTCCACAATATCTTCGATCAAGCGGCTATATTCATAGTGCTTGTCGATGTTGACAATAACTTCACCTTCAGTAGCAGCAATCAGGGTAACCTGAGCTTGTGCGCCTTTGAGAGAAGCATTACCACGGGTAGGAGCAGGAATGTGAACGGTGTCACCTTTCTTGCCTTTGAAGCTCATCTTCTTGATGAGGTTAGCCATAACCAGATTCTTCTGGTAAGAAGCAATGATTTCATCAGACCAGATAGCGGGGATGAAAGTTGCAGCGGTCGTCTTAGTGACGTGAGCGGTTCCGAGAGCCATTATTAATTTCCTTTAAAGAATGAATGTAATTTGTTTATTTAACGCGCCCATCAGCGTATGCCTGCATAATGTCGTCTGACAATGCTTCGTAACGCCTTGGGTCTGTCATGCGGAGCCTGATAAGGTCTGCACGACGATAGACTTTCTGTGAAGTCTCCCCTGTTCCACCAACGTCCACGGATGCAGCTTGCAAGTTCTTCTTCAAGGCTTGAGTGCCTTCTTCTTTTGCTTGATTGCTGCGAGTACCGCGAATCTGTTTGAACGTAGTTAATAGTTCATCGGCTGATTGAAAGTCGTAATTGGAATCTGCCTGTGCGTACATATTTAGACGCAACTGAGAACCTTTTACCCAATCAATGAATTCACCATCCTTAGTTACTTCTGCAAAGTCAGGGTGCTTCTTTTGGAGCATGGCCTGTGTTTGCATCTGCTTCATCTCGCGTGTAGCTTGTTTAGCAGCTAGTACATCGGGGTGGTTATCTACAGCTTGTCGAACTGCCTTCTTAGGGTCTTCAAAGAAATCAATCTCTTGATTATCTTCTACCTGAGCACTGGACTCTTTAGATTGTTTTGGATAGAGTTGTTGTTTAAGTAGTTCATCTGCCAACTTACGAACTTCGCCTACTTCTTGTGCCTGTCTACCGATCAGCTTCTCAGCCTCTTGGTGCATATTCACAATATCTTCAAGACTCTTGCCCGAGTATTTATCGGGAATCTTGGGTTTCTCAGCTACAATAGGAGCATCATCTAGCTCATTATTATTCTGTTCGTTTGGAGTATCAAATTCACTCTCAAACACTTCTTCGGGATCAATCAATGCCATACTGCTATACCTTTCCTGCCAATTACGGTTCTAGGATAATTAAAAATGAACTCCAAGAGATTATTCGCCATGAGAGGCGGCTCTTTTCTGTTCTTGTTGTTGCTTTTCAGCACGCTTTCGTACCCACGAATCTGCTGCGCCGGGAAAGTCTCCTGAGACTCCTTCCAACGTGACATGAGGCGTGGATATGATTCTTACCGCATCTTTGCTGCAAACTGAACATTTGCAAGTGCGAATTGTTTCATCAATAAACCGTTCAGTGATGTGATTATTTGAACACTTAAATTCAAAGATACGCCTCATGAGATTAAGTCCTCATAAGATTGTTCACACATTGCCTTACGATTTAAAACCAGATCAAGAATATCTAGCTGACCTTTACGGAAAAATAGATTGTTGCTATCTGTAGTAGCTGATATATCGTTGATACTGGATTTAAGTGTTTTGAAGTCTTCCATCAAATCCTTCCACCCTTGAGTGGAGAATGTGTTGAAAGAGGCTTCATAATATCGTTGTAACTCTTTATCCATTAAAGGAGAGCCTTTCTATTTAATTTGTCAAGTATATATTGTATCATTTATACAACACATTGTCAAGTATTATTTACTATTATTCGCTAAATAGTTAATAAAAGATGATTATGCCCATACTCGAATAGGTTGTTTAGGCTCTATACTGAAGGGAAGCAGAGTAATAAGCTGCTCTTCAGTAAGTTCCCCTCTAATATTAACGTGCCAGCCGGGAAGAGGAACCATTACTGGCCCTTCCTCAGTCATTTCAGTAGTGGGTTTTGAAATAACACCAATTACATCAGTGCTGCCTTGGAAGCCAGTCAACAAAGTAACTGCTTCATCCTCACTATTGAATTTTAAGAAGTAATCACTCATGCTGTAATTCCTTGTAGTTCTGTGTTAGATAAGCGGCGAGGAAAGTAGATGGTTTGCTGTATGTGGCCGTTCAGGTATGCACTACCATCACTTCCTATATTTAGCTGGAAGATTCCTGTAGGTATGGTTCCAAGGTTATCTAAATTTGACAATACGCCATTTCTAGCTGCCGCAAAATCATTTAATTTATATCCAAACGCAATTGACTCAAGTGCATTCGCTACGGGAGCACCAATAGCTAATGTGGACTGCGTAACACCTAATGCAGTTACCTGTGCATACGGCCCCGTAGAACCTGACGAATTAGACCCGAGAATAGCAAGCGAGTTTGAGGAAATTCCACTATTAGCACTTATAACTCGTGTACTGGTTGGTGAGGAGCCAGCTAAAAACTCACTATAAAAGCTACCCTCAGTCGGGTTATACCAACTACTGAAGTTATCCCCAACCATAGTTACAACATCGGCAGCACGAGTTACTTGGCTGTCTACTGTGGGGATGTAGCTGGTGGCGAAGGAGCCTGCTTCCAGTTGAGCGCCCCAAAGATATAAACCAGAACCGAGCACACCCGTATAGATTGTTGTAGTTTCCCACAACTGAAGCCTACATATCAAAGTTGCAGTGGTTTGCGCTGTAAAAGTCATAGAGACTCTGAACCATCCATTGGACAGTTCTTGAAATTCACTAGACAAATAGCCTGTTCCACTCGGATTAGAAATAGTCTTTGTTCTAGGGTTAAACACTAATGTGATATTTGCGGCCGTGGCAACGCGCAGATACAGGGATCGGTTAGCACTAAGTCCATCTTTAACAAAAACTGACCATGTGTATGTGGTCCCTGCTGTGACTGCTATAGGGCGGTCAGCAGCATAATGCTCACCTGTTGTTCCCGTATCCGTAATTAAATCGGCAGTGAGGGTATTGTTTGGAGCATTTATCGCATCAGGCGATACAGTAGTTCCTATGCTTGCGGTTATCACCTCACTATTAAGAGCCAGATTAGTCCTCTGCTCCTCAATTAACAATCCCTTCGGAGCCAGCGTCACAGGGTCGTAGTCGAAGCGTGGGCCGTAGTAAGCCGTTGAAGTAGGTGCTGCACCGGGGTTGTAGACGTAAGGGTCTAGGGAGGCGCTGTCTGAGAATTGAGCACCCCATAAGTAGAGTCCAGAAGTTCCGTCACCTGTGTAAGATGAAGGACTTGCATTGGAATTCTGACTAATACGAATTTGACGTGTTGGTGTTGCAGCGGCTTGTACTGTGAACTCAATACTACATCTGTACCATCCATTTCCAGCATTAACAATAGTCGCTATTGAATCTGGTGAGGGTGTCCCAGCAACTCCTGTAACCAAGTTAAAGCCCGCTATAAGATTAGCACCTGCGGGGCCAATGGCTGTAACAATTAACTGAAGAAAGTCTCTTCCCGCTGCTTTTGCATAAACGCTATAGGTTAAAACTTGCCCTATAACTGCTAAGCTAGTTCCACTCGGCGTAGTATAGTGAGGCCCTGTTGAGGTGTCTTCAATGAGCTTATCGGCAGTAAGAGAAGCATCGGGCGCAACTATCGCATTTGCTGTAACGCTTGCTCCTGATTTGCTCCAAGCAGCATTATCAAACTCTTGAGTAAACCCAAGCTGGTTCTTCATAGTCGTTGTGTAGTAGGGCTGGAGAGCGCCTATGTTGAGTTGAGCACCCCAGATGTAGATGCCTGAAGTTCCATTGCCTGTGTAGGATGCGGTGTTGTCTGCGGAACCGATAGAAATTCTCATACTTGGAGTTGTTGCCCCCGTTGCAGACGACACGGAAACAGAAAACCGCCGCCAACCATTACCAAAATTGGTCGCAGACGCTAAGGACACCGTGCCATTTGTTGTGCCTTGCGCCCCAGTTACCGTATTAAACCATACACGATTGTTGACGCCCGCTTTGTCTGTTAAGCCAACAGCAACCCAAGTACGTTCTGCTGATTTTACAAATACCGACACCGTATAAGTTGTACTATCACTGAGTGTTATTGATTGCAAGGTCAAATGACCAGAAAGTGCAGTATCTTCCACCAGCTTGTCAGCAGTCAAAGAGCCATCAGGCGCAGCCATACTATTGGTGGTTACTGTGCTATTGCTCTTAGTCCAAGCAGCATTGTCAAACTGCTCAGAGTAAGTAAGCAGGTTGTTCGGAGCAGACTGAATAAACCCATCTGGCCCTGTCACCGTGGCATCGGAGGCCCGTGTGAAGGTAACGCGTGAATCTAATGCTGCCCCATTAGTGAAGTCAAGCATCAAAGAAGCATCCCCTGCCATTGCATATCCATAAGGAATGTAGCCTACATCATTTACCTGCCAAGCATCAGCAGCCGAAGTATCTACATACACAGGTACATAATCGTTGAATGGCATACTTTTCGGTGTCAGCGTAACAGAAGAAACATTGATATAACCATTATTGTCATATGAGTTTTCAACACCTCCTGTTGATAACTTTACAGGAATATAGTCAGTCCAACGCTTGAGTCCAACAACATTAGTTAAGAAGGACACCCGCATCTGTGACTGTCCATTAGAAGCAAAGTTAGAAGGGTATGTTTGTGGAACCATTATTTATTTCCCATTTGTAATGTAGCAATTCGCTCATTGGATTGAATATCAGCAGCTTTAAGATTAACTGTTTTCTCTTTAAGCATCATCTCAGCCAGTTTCAAACGCTTCTCAAAGCTGTCACCTTGATCTAAGTTTGTAGCTGCTGCCTGAACCATACGAACTTGTTGTTCTTGTGGAATCATCTGAGTCTCTACAGTAATCTTCTGAGTCTCTGCCTGCTTCTTCATAGCACTTGCACTGACATCGGCTACTTGAGCTGCTGCAAGCTGTTGTGCTGCTTGTTGCTGTGCCTGTTGAGCTTGTGCTGCATTAGGGTCTGGTTGACTCATCTTCTCTAAGCCTGTCATCAGTTCAGCGCGGTTAGAAAGACTGGAGTTACCGAGAATACCTTTAAGCAACAAAGGCAATACAGGAGTATTAGGGCCAAGTGTCTGCAACAAGCCAATAAGCTGCTGTTGTTCAAACTCACGAGCCAATACACCAAGAGTAGCTGTAGGCACAAAGACCATATCGACAGAAGGATAACGCTCAGGGTCAAACTGCATATAGCGATAGGCTGCTTTATTGATAAAAGGAATCATAAAGTCTTCTTGGAAGTTCACCAAAGTACGTTTGTACTTCTTGATGATACCTGCCATAGCCATCGACATCCCTTGCTGACCACCTTCACGAGGGACGCTTGAGGGCAATCCTGCGGAGTCTACAGTGCCAGTAGCTTGAAGCAACATACGCTCAAAGTTCTGAGCCGCCGCTGCTGCATTACCGTCTGTCTGTCCGAAGTGGAATGGAAAGATAATATCTCCGGGTGGGCCGTTAGTGAGAATAGCTTTACCCGGCTTAACTTCAAACTTAGCACCTCGTGGAAGCCGTGTAGCATCCATAGCGATCATAGGGGCTGTAGTGAGGGCTAGAGAATCCATATGAGCACGCAGTTGACCGTCAATGGCCTTCTGCATATTGTATGCCTTCTCTACAGTTCCTCGTCCGTGGAAGCGACCCGGTACAGTATCATCTTGGTAGGCGATTACAGGACGATCTTTCATCATGTAGGGGTTCTCTTCAGCTTTAAGGAGAACAGAATCGTTAGCAATGACGATAATAGCCTCTACAAGCCCTGAATAATCATCAGCTACAGAGTCTTCAGGGAACAGGTCTACAACCTCTTTACCGTCATTCTCCAGCCCTAAGAGGTACTCTTTAGGCACTAAACCGTAGTAAGTGATGATCTTAACCTTATCATCTTGATAGTTACGAAGTTCCTGAGTAGGTTCCAAGGAAGTATCGTCATATTCAGGTGTAATATCTACTTTCTTGTAAATACCGCGTTCCATACCTTCAATAATTTTGTGAATTGATACATATTTCTCAATTGCACATCCCATAGCTTCATCAATAGAGTCTGCATTAGGGTCAATAAGGAAGTTCTTGGGGTTTACAGGCTTAATTCGTACACTTGTACGCTGAGATTCTGTAACACCAATAGCTGCTGTGCCTTGAATACCCGGCATAGCCTGTGTAGCTGGCTTATATTGTGTTTCACTCTTGATAATGATCTCACCGATACCTGTACCGTAGATTTCAGCCATCAATTCAATGTGGTCGATACTTTTCTTGATCTTATCCTTCTTAAAGTCTTCCATCAACTGAGCTTTAAGAGCTTCTACGTCCATTGGGTTGCCATCTACGTCTTTCAAGTCATCTTGAATATCGAAGAATTCACCCTGACCGAAGATAGCTTCGATGATCTCTGCGTGCCGGGTCTCCACAGCCTGTTGAGTGGCAGGTGAGATGATACGGCTACGCTCTGAGTCACGAGTCTTGTCCTCTGCTGCCCACTGACCACGGAAGATACGCTCATACTCTTCCCACAAATCAAGGAAGTTAGAGTCTCGATAGTCGCGCCAGCGATCAAGATGGTCTACAACCCATTCAGTAAGCTCTTTCTCACTGTCCGTAGGTTCTTCCCACTCGGGCATATCCTTTTTACTTTTATTTGTAGCCATTTGTTCCTTGTTGTTAATTAATATCCTGAGATAATATCTAAAGTCATGTGTTCATCTTCTTCGTAGTCCTGCTGGTAACTACTGAGGGCGAGTTGGTCAATATATGAAAGAGCATCTATCAAGTCATCATGTACGCCTGAAGTAGGGAACATTACCATCTGGTCTTGGAACTCTCTCCAGTCCTCTTCAGGATTGAATGAGATACGTCCATGTTCCATCCGACCTTGCAAAGACCAGACAACTCGATCTACTTTCTTCTTGTTTCCGTGAGTAAGATCGTGGATGTGGCTGTACACATTGTTCTTACGCATTAGATCGCTTAGATAGGGCAATACAGCGTTCTTCAGAGCACCTCGCTCTATACCTACTGCTGTAGGCTCATAATCGCGTATAACCTTCAGAATCGTAACAGCAGTCTCTTTAATGTCCCACCTGCCATGTAGAATCTTATCTACCCACCAGTTACCATCATCTTCTACCTTTACAATAGCGATAGCTGTTTCATCTAGTCTCTTCTTAGATGCTTTAGCACCAGAGCCTACTTCTTCAAAGCCTGCCAAGTCAATAGCAACCACATACTGCCCATAAGTAGGTTCAGGCTCTTTCTTGAACCACTGTTCTTTGAAGAGGTCTGCTCCTGCTGTATCGAAGCTAGACAAATATTCCTGCTTGAATGCAAATGAACTCAGGGTTTTCTTTGCAGCGGCAATCTCTTTAGGGTCGATGGTTTCATTATCTGAAGTGGTGAAATGATAGCTTGTCCATTCTTCATCTCCGCCTTCATCTAAGTCTGCTTGGCCCATCTTAAATAGGTCATAGAACCAGTTACGTCCGGAAGGTGTTGAAATGAATAGTGCTCTACCTTTTTTATCTGATAGGGCAGCTCGGAGTACTCGTTCCCAGATGTCCTGTTTAATAAAGGCACATTCATCCATTACTAAGTAGATTAAGGATACACCTCGTAATGAGTCAGGGTTATCTGCACCTCGTACAAGAATCTTACGATTGTTGATTAAAGTAATCTCAAGGTTGTTAATGTGGCTAGACTTGATAACCTGTCTACCAAGGTCGTGTAGAAGCTCCCAGATAATAGTTCTTGCTTGTCCGATGGTAGGGGCTACGTACATGACGCTAGAGCCTTCAGGACAGTTTAAAGCCTCAATGAGCAGGGTGATAGCTGATAGCCTTGATTTACCACACCTACGTCCTGCTGCTACGATCTTGAACCGGGTATCATCTTGGAATACTTTCTGTTGCCAAGCTAACAGTTCAAAGTTTAAAGCGGTCATACGTCTGTAATGTCTGAGACATCATCCAATGTTTGAATTGATGGTGAAGACAATCCAGTTATGTTAATTGAAATCTGAGGCATTGAGCCATTAGAGTTCTTAGAGGCATCGAATGCACTAAGAGGTAACAGACGATCAATAGACATTTTGATAGCAGCCATCTGTCCGGGATGCTCATCATTAAGTGCAATGCTAATCATCTTGTCTAAGATTCTAGTACCACCTGTAGCCAGTAGACGCTCTTTAAATTCCATCAATCTTCCAGTGTCACCGACTGGGCGGCCTACTTTACCTTTAGTTCTATCTTTAACTGCTTGAAGATCAGCTTTAGGTGGTCTACCTTTGCCACGAACTTTAGGTACTATTAATGGCGTATCTACTGGTTTACGTTTACTAATAGTAAAAGCCTTTGCTCTTATAGACCTATTTTCTTTTGTTTCTTCAACAACTATTGTTTCTAAATCCATTAGTCTTTTATCCTTTCTAAGGAAGACAATCATCATCAATTGTTTATTCTGTAAGTGTTTACTTTAAAGTAACTATGAAGTCACTGAGAAGTTTAAACATTAAAGTAAATACTTTATTAATATAACTTTAATTTATTTATCTAAGTATGTATTTAACTTCTCAGTTCGTTTACTCAACTGTACACATTGTGTCTTAGAAGAGGGTCAAACTTCTTAGACTATATAGATATTATACACTACTATTTCTTAGATGTCAAGCTTTTATTCTACTTTGCATGAACTTTACCTAAACTTTACACTTATTTCACATGGTGAACTTCTTAGACTACGTACTGTTCAGTTCTTCGACCTACACAGTACACCTAAGATAATACCTTTTATATTAACATTAACAGCTATTTGTCTATATTACTCTTTTGTCTATATAGATCAGGCACTTATGACTTTATAGTCTATAAGGGATTAAATCTATTTAGTTTACTTAGTAGGTACTTTCTAGATTTCCTTTTTTGTGAACTTCAGAGGCTCCTGTAAAAGTTATACACTTATAGTTGACCCTCCCCCCTATCATGTACTGCACAGTCACAATCTATACTCATCAGTCACAATCCAGTCGCAAGGTACATGAACTATACTGCATGGTCATGAACTATACTGCATAGTCATACGTAGAACTACGTAGTCACTATCTAGACTGGTCAGTCACTTGGTAGACTCTGAGAAGCGGGGGACTGAGATGGTGGCTACGAAGCATACCTATAGCATATAAAGCATACTAATCAGTCATATTATATACTCTACATTCTAAGGGGCAAGTATCATGCCAACACAAAAGGCTTTAAACGACCTACAAGCGACTATCAAGGGTTCAAGCCATACCAGTACCAGACAAAGTTATCCACACTGGTAGTACTACTTATCCACATTATCAGGTCTTATATAAGACTAACAAGTTGTGGATAAGTATTTTAGTGTGTTGTTTATTTGCAACAATATGATAATACCCTTACAGTTGACTGGGTTATTAATAACTCTATATAATTAAGCCATGCCAAGCAATTCAGCGAAGCAAACAACCAACGGGTTATCATGCTTACATATACGCACACAATCAACGATGCACTTGACCTTCACAGTTATTCTCTAGTCGGTGACTGTATTGACTTCGATGACACAATCATCTATGTCGGCGAGCATACCTCACGGGTGCAGAGCATAATTAAGAGCATAGAATACTATGTTGACAATTTCAATGCAGTTGTCCAATATAAGACTGTAGTAGAATAAATATAAAGCATAGCGTGAAGCCTATCAAGTAGGCTTCGCAGTATCCTTTAAACACTATAGAATGAATCAAATGAAATACACAATACAATTGACAATGATAGTCTTGACAATGGTAGTTATTCTATGCGGTATGCTAGAATACGTTGACTGTTTAACTAAATAACCTTTAAGAGATAATTATCATGTACCAAACTAAAAACCTATTGTCAATCTCCGCTGATTCTAAAACTGTAAAGGGTGAGAAGTTGGGTTATCTTACAGGTATCTTATATCTAGCACCTGCTACTACTACCGCATACAATACATGTAGCATGGCAGTTATCGCAGAATGCAGTAAAGCTTGCTTATATAGTGCCGGACGCGGTGCGTTCAATAGCGTACAGCAAGGCCGTATTAATAAGACAGTATGGTACTTCGAAGATAGGTCAACCTTTATGGTTCAATTGTATAAAAACATTATGTCTCTTATTAATAAGGCAAAGAAACAGGGGCTTACACCACTGATTCGTTTAAACGGTACGTCAGATATACGCTGGGAAAACGTACCCTTTACAATTGACGGTATATATTATGTAAATATTATGGCGGCTTTCCCTGATGTAGCATTCTATGATTATTCAAAAGATGTTAACCGTGATAACTTACCCTCAAATTATGACCTTACATTCTCATATAGCGGTGTCTTGAAATATCAAAAGTATGTCAATATAGCATTGTCTAAAGGCATGAGAATAGCTGTCGTGTTTAGGTCAAAGGATATTATCCCTGCTAAATTCATGGGATTAGATGTTATCGGCGGCGATAATAGTGACATCCGCCATGTTGAGCCAAAGAACACAATTGTGGCTTTATATGCTAAAGGTACTGCAAGGCACGATATGACAGGCTTCGTAGTTGACAAAGCATCGACCCGCATGATAGCATTGTCCCTGTAATATAGAATACTGATTGTAGGGGCTAAATAGTGGCCCTTATGACCAGTGTTTTACTGGATTAAACCTTAAAGAGTAACAACAAATGAATAAATTCATCAATAGCATTCTAGCTGCTACAGAAGGTAAATTCTTTACAGTCGTATTTGTAAAAAAAGATGGTACAGTAAGAACTATGAATTGTCGAACAGGGGTTAAGAAACATTTAAAGGGCGGTGTTAGCACTCTGGATGCTTCGCAGTACCTTACAGTGTATGACCTACAATCAGAGGGTTATAGGGCAGTAAACTACAGTACAATTCAGTCGGTAACGTGTCAAGGTGTGACAATCACTAACAACATTTAAACTAGAGAATATATTATGACTGACTTGCTGACCATACTTAGGACAATCACAGATGAAAATCAATTACTTGACTGTTTACAAGCTCTTATTGCCAACTTTCCTGAGAATGAAACTGTAGGAGATGCACTATTGGATTGTATTTTAGTGCTTGACGATAAATTAAACAATGTAGAGGGTTAATATCATGTATAAAATCATAGAAAAGTCAAAACCGTTAGCGGTGCATTGTATATGCGACACAAAAGAGCGTGCAGAGCATTGGCTTCATGTTTTAGCGCCTGAATATTGTGCTAAAGGGTATTTTATGGATAAAACACTTACACCAAATAGTTTCACAATTAAGGAATCAAATGTATAAAATAGTTCATATCTCTAGCGGTATTGTCGCAGCAACATTCAACGACAAAAGTTTTGCACGCGAATGGATAGAGGACAATTCAATTATGTCTGACGGTATAGTATTAGAGTTATATAAAATAGTGCGTGCTACCTCAGTTTAATTTAAAGGAATAATATATTATGAAAACAGTAATTAAATCAGCTACTGAAACAGTAGAGATTGTACGATGCACTACAGGGTTTATTATGTATATACACGATGGGCATGGTGAGGTAATAGCTACACGGGCCATCAGTAAGCTAGGCTATGCAGGTTATAGCTCAGGCGGTGATTCTCTTATGAGTGCTATTGAAAAGGCATTTGCGATTGTGGTTGAGTAGTTATGAGCGAACCACTTAAAATAGTAGCTGAATTGGTGTTAATCGCTTCTGTAGTGGTATCTGCGTTCTTTGCAGGGGCTTTCATGTCAGAAGAAGGGGCAAGGCTTGACAAAGCGAACATTGAAGGCAAGTGCAGGCAAGAAATTAAATTCAATGCTTATGTCGCAGAGACAGACACTGGTTGGCATTGTTTCAAAGAGAATATTGACAATGGGAAGTTGAGCAGATCAGCTATTGTACTTTAAAGGGTACGGTAGAGCTTTAATGAACCGTTAAAGGTACATAGAAGCCCTTTAAAGGGGCTTAGAAGCCCTACAAAGGGGCTACGGTATAGCAGCGTAGCCTGAACAGTTAAACAGCCCTTCTAGGGGCTATAATTAGGATTTAAAATGAAGTGTATTTGTTGCGATAAAAACCTTAGTGACTATGAATCAACACGTAGACACGCGCACACAGGTGAGTTCTTAGACACTTGCTCAGGATGTCTCGGGGTCATCAGGAATGATTCATATCTACCAACTATCGACAGGACAGACCTGATAGAAGAATACAATGAAGAAAGTTCTGAGATTGTTGACAACTAGACCAAAAGCGTGCTACACTAACTACTTAGTAGTCTTCATAGACACTTCAAAGCAAGACTAAGTAGTTAAATACCATTTATAGTTATATACATATAAAGTATATTACTGAGATGTAAACTTTAAAGAGGCTAAGATGGCAAACGATAGATATGTTATTGATGATAATATTACTGAAGAAGACTATAATCTATGGCAAGAAGAGTTTTACTTATGGTCTTCATGCAACGATGTTGCTGAATTGATAGTAAATAAAGGGTATAATAATGTTATGTCTATTATCACTGAGTTAGTTGCTTCAAAGTATAAGACAAAGCAAGAAGTATTTGATAATCTATGATAATTGCTTTTGTAACTATTCTTGTTGTCTTAATTAAAATAAGTATCTAAACCATGTGGCCCTTCCCATTAACACTTCCAGTACGACAGCCGAATGCACCAGCGAATGCGTTGCTGCCTAAGTTCAATCCTAATAATTACGAGGATGCACTACTATGAACGAACGAATTGATGTATTAGCTTTACAAGCAACTGATAGCAAGGGTGGATTAAATAGGCATAAGTTCGCTGAGTTGATTGTTCGGGAATACCTATCCATTGTATATGAAGTAAGAGGAGAACCCACAATTGATACACATTTTGTTATTAAGTATGACCGTGCTTACAAGAAAATAATTGATGCAATTGAAGAAACTTTGGATTAACAGAATGAAAACACCACACAAACACGCAGACTTAATCAAGGCTTGGACTGATGGCGCTGAGATTGAAATCGGATGGGCCGAGCACAATGATTGGGAAGTTATTAAAAACCCACAGTGGGATAGAAATTGGCAATTCCGCATCAAGCCAGAGCCGAAGCCAGAGCAAGATTGGGAAGGAATAGCAGCCGACCAAGCCATGACGATTGCGTTGATGAAGTCTGAGCAGGAGCCTGTGGCTTACATAGGGATGATTGATGAAGAGCACTTTGCTGACGTATGCCGTAAAGCCAAGGGCAATAGCAATACGCCACTCTACACATCACCACCAGCACGCAAGTGGGTAGGGTTGATGGATATGGAGCGACTGGCGTGCCAAAGCTTCTCACACGCTCAAACAGCTATCAACACTGAAGCCAAACTGAAGGAGTTGAACACATGAGCGGAGGACACTTTGATTATAAACAGTATGATATTTCACATATAATAGCTAGTATACAACAGTTAATATATATGAACAATTCCAAAGAATTAAATGAATGGGGCGATACTAAAGGAGCAGGGTATACCTCTGAAACTATTCTAGAGTTTGAGCGTGCTGTGGAGCTTCTACAGATAGCTGAAACATATGTCCAGCGTATTGATTGGCTTGTCTCTGGTGATGATAATGAAGAGAATTTCCATAGTAGACTTAAAAGTGATTTAGGAGCAATTAAATGAAACGATTAGCAAAAGAAGTTAACATTGATAACAAACCTGTGGTATACTTTATACCGCCAGCAAAGTTCTTTAACTATTCTGACAACCCCAAGTATCCTGTAGCTCGTGTATTCACATTGAATCATTACAGTTTAGGTGCACAGCAAGTAAGAACTTCTATCATTAAGAAGAAGTTTAAATCAGGAGCATTTGAAACAGTCAATACCTTCTATAAGCCAATTACACTACAACCAGATACATTCAACGATGATGAAACAGTACCTAACAAGCCAATCACTGCCCAAGAGTCAGTTTCTGAAGCACATTCCATGCACGCAGTGTGGTAGTAGTGATGCAGCTTCTCTCTACAGTGACGGACACACTTATTGCTCTATTTGTACTGCGTATTCCTCCGGGAACGACGAAGACAGCGACAGAGTAGGTTACAGTAAATCAAGCGTTAAACATAACAAGAGCACAGTACCGATGGAAATTACAGGCACTATTAAATCAATTCCTGAGCGTAATATTACACGCTCAACGTGTGATAAGTATGGAGTAACTCAAGAGAATGGACGACACTTTTACCCTTACACTAACGGAGCAGGAGACACAGTTGCTGCTAAAGTTAGAACCGTTGCAGATAAGGCTTTCACTATCAAGGGGTCATTTAATGAAGCTGTCCTCTTCGGGCAGAGCTTATTTAACTCTGGTGGTAAAGCCGTCACCATCTGTGAAGGAGAACTAGACGCTCTAGCAGCTTTCCAGATGCAAGGTAGTCTCTACCCTTCAGTGAGTGTTCGTAACGGAGCACAGGCTGCTTTAAAGGACTGCAAGGCATCATTTGAATGGATCAACAGCTTTGACAGTATTGTTATCTGCTTTGACAGTGACGAACCGGGTAAGAAGGCTTCTAAAGAAGTGGCTGAACTATTCTCAGGCAAGGCTAAGGTAATGAAGCACTTGTCAGGCTTTAAAGATGCCTGCGATTACCTTTCACAGGGCAAGGAGAAGGAGTTTACTAACGCTTGGTGGAGAGCTGAAGAGTTTAAGCCTGAAGGTATTGTCACTGTAAGTGATATTAAAGAGCGTATGTTGACTCCTGCTGTGGCTGGTGTACCTTGGTGCTTCGATAGCCTCACTAAGCTCACATATGGTCGCCGTAAAGGTGAACTCTATGGCTTCGGTGCTGGTGTTGGTGTCGGTAAGACTGATGTATTTACACAACAGATTGCCTATGACATTGAAGTCCTGAACGAGCGTGTTGGTGTAATCTACTTGGAACAGAATGTAGTAGAAACTGCTCAACGAGTAGCTGGAAAGATTGATCGTAAGTTGTACCACATCCCTGATGCAGGATGGACACGAGCAGAGTATGAAGAGAGTGTAGAACGTATTGATGCACGTAAACAGTTATACATGATGGAGCACTTCGGTGCTATGGACTGGACGACTGTAAAGGGCATCATTAAGTACTTTGCTAAGGTTTATGACATCAAGATGATCTATTTAGACCACCTTACAGCCTTAGCAGCTAACGAACAGGATGAACGGAGAGCACTTGATGGAATCATGGCAGATATGGCTAGTCTCGCTCAGTCTGATGGCCTCATCATTCACTTTGTCAGTCACCTTACTACTCCAGAAGGTAAAGCTCATGAAGAGGGAGGAAGGGTTCTTGAGAAGCATTTTACTGGTTCACGGGCTATTGCACGCTGGTCTCATTATATGTTTGGTCTGGAACGAGATAAACAAGCCTCTGACCCTGTGGTTCGTCAAACAACTACCTTCAGGGTCTTGAAAGATCGTTATGCAGGCAGTGCAACAGGTGAGAAGTTTGGACTGCACTATAATAAAGTGACTGGATACTTAAATGAATGCGAATTAGATGTGCTGGAGGTGTTATAATATGTATCTAACTAAAGAGAATCTGTATGAAAAGAGTAGTATTAGACATCGAGACAACACTAGATCATAAAACAATCTGGTTAGCGGTTACTAAAGATATTGACACACAGGAAATTAAGACATGGAACACACTCGACGGACTCTCGGACTATCTAAAGGACAGTACTCAGATTATCATGCACAACGGGACGAGCTTCGACGCGCCAGTCCTAGCGAATTGCTGGAAGGTGAGAATCAAGAAGAAGCAGGTATTCGATACGCTGATAGTAAGCAGGCTATTAGAGCCAAGCAGAGAGCAAGGTCACTCGCTAGAGAATTGGGGAGAGAGCTTAGGTATCGCCAAGATTAACTACAAAGCCGTATGGCAGTGGTTAAATGATCGACGTGAAGAATATAAAGGAGAATGTTATGACAATCCTCACATTGGATTACTTGAAGATTACTGTATCAGGGATGTTGAAGTCACTGAGAGACTCTTTCATGCGCTTGAACTGGCGCTGAAGGAAAAGAAGTTCTCCGATGATAGTGTATTACTTGAGCATGACGTAGCAGCTATCATTGGTCAACAGGTACGCAATGGATTTAAACTGGATTTACCTTATGCAACTAGCTTACTTACTACAATCAAAGGAAAACTGGACAGCTTACAGGAGCAAATGCAAGAAAGATGGCCTCCCTACACTGTGCAGAGAATCTCAGAGAAAACTGGAAAGCCCCTCAAAGAAGGCGTGGTTACTTTCAACCCCGGCAGTAGGCAGCAAATTGGAGAAAAGCTAAAGGAACTTGGCTGGAAGCCCGATAAGTTTACCCCTACTGGTCATCCTATTGTGGACGAAGGTGTACTTGAGAAAAGCACTATTCCTGAAGCTAAACTAATTGCTGAGTATTTGATGCTACAGAAACGTATTGCACAAATCACAAGCTGGTTAGAAGCTGTGGAGGAGGATGGAAGGGTACACGGTAAGGTAATCACTAACGGAGCAGTCACAGGAAGAATGACACATTCGACACCTAACATGGCTCAGATACCTAACTCAGGTAGTATCTTTGGCCCAGAGTGTAGAGAATGTTGGACAGTTGAAGATGGCAATGTATTGGTTGGTTGTGATGCTAGTGGTCTTGAGTTACGGATGCTTGCTCATTATATGAAGGATGCTGAATATGTCAAAACAGTTACTGAAGGAAGTTCCAAAGATGGCACAGATGTCCACACCGTCAATCAACGAGCAGCTGGCCTTGCTACGAGAGACCAAGCTAAAACTTTTGTGTACGCTTTCCTCTACGGGGCCGGAGATTCAAAGATCGGTTCAATTATTGAGGGAAGTGCAGCAGCGGGTAAGAAACTTAAGCGATCATTTCTCGATCAGATACCGACTTTACGAAAACTTATTGAAGCAGTCTCAAAATATGCGGCAAAAGGATTTGTTCCCGGCTTAGATGGCAGGATGATTTGGGTTAGATCGGAGCACGCTGCTCTTAATAGCTTGTTACAAGGTGCTGGTGCTATTGTTATGAAGAAAGCACTGGTATTGTTTAATGAACAGATTATTAAGAATAAGTGGCCTGTGAAGATGGTAGTTAATGTTCATGACGAAATGCAGTGGGAAACTACTGAGAAGTATGCTACAATAACAGGTGAAGCAGGTAAACAAGCAATCATTGATGCAGGTTTGTTTTATAATCTTCGCTGTCCTCTAGATGGTGAATACAAGACAGGGAAATCATGGCGACAGACTCATTAAAAGATGACGACTATAAACATATCCACATTAAGTTCAATGGTGAATCATTCATCTTAGCAACTTCAGAAGATATGGATAATGAAAAGATGTTCATTGTATTAGCAAGTGTTGTAAAGTATTTATCAGAAACATTTGAATTATCTGGTAAAACTGAAGATACTGTGGTACACTAAGAGACACTTCGGATAGACGAAGAATTTAAAAACTTAATAGGAACTTTAAAATGGCTACAACTAACGACTCTTCAATCAAACCAATCAAAATCGCAGGAGAACTCTTCTACGCTAA